>Ga0208888_100269_pt1 | contig 27869 bp, 23 predicted proteins | sample LakWasM115_HOW13_2_FD_183929 | JGI IMG/M metagenome (GOLD analysis project Ga0208888, IMG submission 183929) | Freshwater sediment methanotrophic microbial communities from Lake Washington under simulated oxygen tension - Sediment Metagenome... | ecosystem: Environmental > Aquatic > Freshwater >...
CAGTCTAACAATCTAACTAGTCTAACAATCTAAGCAGTCTAACAATCTAACTAGTCTAACAATCTAAGCAGTCTAACAATCTAAGCAGTCTAACAATCTAAGCAGTCTAACGATCTAAATAGTCTAACAATGAAATTATCCGAAATTAAAAACGAATTACAAAAGCTAAACACTATAGCTTTCCAATTGCCGAATGGTGAATTGGTGCCGAGTCATTTTCATGTGACCGAAGTGGGCAAAGTAACCAAACACTTTATTGATTGCGGCGGAACGGTTCGCCAAGAAGAAGTGGTGAATTTTCAATTGTGGGAAGCCAACGATTATGACCATCGTTTGCATCCCGAAAAGTTGGTTCATATTATAGAATTATCCGAAAAAGTATTGGGATTGCCTGATGCCGAAATTGAAGTTGAATACCAAATGAGAGATACCATTGGAAAATTCAGCCTGGATTTTGACGGAACGAATTTCTTGTTGACTTCCAAACAAACTGATTGTTTGGCTAAAGACCATTGTGGCATTCCGCCCGAAAAATTAAAGGCCAAAATAGGCGAGTGGAAGCCTAAAGCAACGAGTTGTTGTGCGCCCGATTCGGGTTGTTGTTAATGGTAATTAAATTTTAAAAATGAAAAAAAGATTAGGGTTTTTAGACCGATTTTTAACCTTGTGGATATTTTTAGCCATGTTACTGGGCGTTGGTCTTGGTTATTTTGTTCCGAATACAGCCGATTTTATCAACTCATTTTCCTCCGGTACTACTAATGTACCTTTGGCGATAGGTTTGATTTTGATGATGTATCCGCCACTGACGAAAATCGATTTTTCGAAAGTGCCGCAGATGTTCAAACAGCCTAAATTACTAACCGCATCCTTTATCATTACTTGGATTGTTGGTCCGTTTTTGATGTTTTTACTGGCCACTTTTTTTCTGAGAGATTATCCCGAATACATGACCGGTTTAATCATCATAGGCATTGCACCTTGTATCGCTATGGTGATAGTGTGGAACGAATTGGCTGAAGGCAACCGCGAATTAACCGCCGGTTTGATTGGAATCAATAGTTTGCTGCAAGTGTTTTTCTTCAGTTTGTATGCCTATTTTTATTTAGAAATAATGTTGCCGTTATTTGGTATCAAAGGATTAGAATTGAATATCACAGTAACCGAAATTGCTAAAACCGTTGGGATTTACTTAGGTATTCCTTTTGCTTTGGCGGTTGTAAGTCGGTATGCGATTAAAAAATTTATTGGTGACAAATGGTTTAACCAAAAGTTCCTTCCTTTCGTTTCACCGATTACGTTGGTAGCATTATTATTCACTATCATAATCATGTTCAGTTTAAAAGGCGAAATGATAGTCGATTTACCGATGGATGTAGTTCGAATCGCTATTCCATTAGTGATATTCTTTACCATAATGTTCTTCCTGATGTTTTTTGTATCGAAAAAGATTGGGGCGAATTATCGTGATGCAACAGCCTTATCATTTACGGCTTCGGGGAATAATTTCGAGTTAGCCATTGCGGTTTCGATAGGTGTTTTCGGGATTAACAGCGGACAAGCTTTTGCCGGTGTCATTGGCCCCTTAGTGGAAGTACCCGCATTAATTATATTGGTGAATGTAGCCTTTTGGTTGAGGAAGAAATATTTCACTCCAAATCCCTGAATTTTTAAACTAAACCAGATTTTATTTTTACAGATTTAAACGAATTGAACCATGAAAAACATTTTAGTCCTTTGTACAGGTAACAGCTGTCGCAGTCAGATGGCGCACGGCTATTTGTCGCACTTTACCAATCCTGAGCAAGTTACGGTTTACTCGGCCGGTGTGGAAACGCACGGCGTTAATGCCTTAGCGATTGCCATAATGCAGGAAGACGGTATTGATATTTCTAAACATACATCGAATAATGTAGAAGAGTATTTCGACATTCCTTTTGATTATGTGATAACCGTTTGTGATAATGCCAACGAGCGCTGTCCGTTCTTCCCGACACAAGCCGTAAAGTTGCACCACAATTTTCCCGATCCCAGCAAAGTTAAAGGTTCAACTGCTGAAGTGATTGAAGAATTCCGAAAGGTACGAGGAATGATTAAAGCGTATTGTAATGACTTTGTTGTAACCAATAATTTGTAAATAAAAACGTCCCGATATCATCGGGACGTTTTTATTGTCTAATAATCTAACGATCTAATAATCTGATTATACGTGCAACGCTCTATTATCCGTGGCGGCTAAGGCGGCTTCTTTTACTGCTTCGGCAAAAGTAGGATGCGCGTGAGACATTCTTGAAATATCTTCAGCAGAAGCACGGAATTCCATAGCGGTTACGGCTTCGGCAATCAAATCGGCGCAACGAGCACCAATCATGTGAACGCCCAATACTTCATCGGTTTTGGCATCGGCTAAAATTTTAACGAAACCGTCAATATCGCCACCGGCACGAGCTCTTCCTAAGGCTTTGAATGGGAAACTTCCGGCTTTGTAGTTTACACCGTCGGCTTTTAATTGCTCTTCGGTTTTCCCTACAGCCGCTACCTCCGGCCAAGTATATACTACACCCGGAATCAAGTTGTAATCGATATGTGGTTTTTGACCCGCTAAAATTTCGGCTACCATTACCCCTTCTTCTTCGGCTTTATGGGCTAACATGGCACCGCGCACTACATCGCCAATCGCATAAATGTTCGGTACGTTAGTTTGCAAGTGGTCATTCACTTCCACCATACCTCTTTCGGTTATTTTAACACCGGCTTTGTCGGCTGCTAAACCGTCGGTGTAAGGTCGACGACCCACAGCTACCAAACAGTAATCACCGTCAAAAGTGATGGTATTGCCTTTAGCGTCATCGGCTAAAACGGTTACATTTTTCCCTTTGCGAGTCACTTCTTTGACTTTGTGAGAAGTATAGAATTTCATGCCTTGTTTTTTCAAGACTTTGGTCAACTCTTTCGACAAACCGCCATCCATACCCGGAATGATTCGGTCTAAGTATTCAATCACTGATACTTGAGCGCCCAATCGCAGATACACTTGTCCTAATTCGATACCAATAACACCACCACCTATAATGATTAAGTGTTTCGGAACTTCCGGTAATTTCAAGGCTTCGGTAGAAGTGATGATGCGTTCTTTATCGATTTTAATGAACGGTAAAGAAGATGGTTTAGAACCGGTTGCTATGATGATATTTTTCCCTTCGATTACTTCAGAGGAACCGTCGGCTTTGGTAATTTTTACGTGAGTAGCATCTTCAAAAGAACCCAATCCTTCAAAAACGGTTACTTTGTTTTTGTCCATTAAGAACTTCACGCCGCCACTGGTTTGGTCGACTACTGCTTGTTTGCGGGCAATCATTTTTTCCAAGTTCACTTTTACTTTTCCGGACACTTCGATACCGTGATCGGCAAAGTGTTGCAATTCTTCATAATGATGCGAAGATGCTAAAAGCGCTTTGGATGGAATACAACCTACATTTAAACAAGTACCTCCTAAAGTATTGTATTTTTCAATGATAGCGGTTTTGAAACCCAATTGGGCACAACGAATAGCCGAAACGTAACCGCCCGGACCTGAACCTATGATGACAACGTCAAATGCACTCATGATAGTATAGAAATTAGTGTGTTTTAATTTTTGTGTCACAAAATTACAGTTTTTATTTTACTAAAAAGCGAAATAATTTGCTTAAAAGCTATAGCTTATTTTACAAGGTAAACGCAGTAGTATTTTTGACTTCGCCTATCATAAAAGTACTGTGTGTACTGCCGATGTGTTGCAGCGTGGTGAGTTTAGTGACCATAAACTCGCGGTACGCTTCCATATCTTTGACACAGATTTTTAGAATGTAATCGTAATCACCGCTCACGTGGAAACACTCTAACACTTCTTCCAGTTTTACCACTTGGTGTTCAAAAGTAGTTAAGAATTCTTTGGTGTGTTGGATGAGTTTGATGTGACAAAATACCACAAAGCTTTTGTCGATTTTAGTCCTATTCAACAAGGCTACATACTTGTCGATAATCCCTTCTCGCTCCAATTTTTTGATGCGTTCATACACCGCTGTGACCGAAAGATTGAGTTTTACCGAAAGCTCTTTGGTGGTTTTTTTGGTGTCTTGTTGGAGTAGGGTGAGGAGTTTTTTGTCGGTGGAATCCATAAGTTGTAGGTTCTAGGTTATGAGTTGTAGGTTTTAATAGTTTTAAAAACTAATGAAGCCTATTTATAGATGTAAATCTAAAATTATTTTCTATAAATATTTATTTTTTTAGTTTTAAAAACTGTATTTTTTTATTTGTATTGATAATTTAACTGTATTGATTCAAATTTGTAAAGGATAAAATTAAACATCAACTTTATGACCCACAACATAGAACATACAACCTACAACCCGAAATCTTTCCATCCTGCCGATAAAATCCAGGATTTGCAATACTTCGGCGAATTTGGTGGTGTGAATCCTTCTATATCCGATAGTTCAACTTATACCTTTCTTTCGGCTAAAACCATGTTTGACACCTTTGAAGGCAATGCCGAAGGTTGTTATTTGTATTCGCGTCACTCTTCGCCTATGAACTTGTACTTAGGGCAAGCTTTGGCTGCGATGGAAGGTACCGAAAGTGCTAATGTGGCGGCTTCCGGTATGGGTGCGATTACGCCTGTTTTGCTCCAATTGTGTGCTGCCGGAGACGAAATCGTCTCCAGCCGTACCATCTATGGTGGAACTTACGCTTTCATGAAAAACATGTTGCCCAAATGGAACATCCATACTCGATTTGTAGACATCACTAATTTAGAACAAGTGGTTGCGGCCATAACCAAAAAAACCAAAGTGTTGTATTGTGAAACAGTCAGCAATCCACTGTTGGAAGTCGCTGATATTGAAGCTCTGGCCGTTATCGCAAAAATGCACAATATTAAATTGGTAGTCGATAATACTTTTTCACCTTTGTCAGTAGCACCGGCTAAATTAGGGGCGGATATCGTTATTCACAGTTTGACCAAGTTTATCAATGGTAGTAGTGATACTGTTGGCGGCGTTGTTTGTGCTTCGCAGGATTTTATCAACGACTTGAAAAATGTGAACGATGGTGCCAGTATGCTTTTGGGACCAACGATGGATAGTTTACGTGCGGCCAGTATTTTGAAAAACTTACGCACGTTGCATATTCGCATGAAACAGCACAGCCACAATGCGATGTACTTGGCACAAAAATTCGAAGCCGATGGGTTAAAAGTCGTTTATCCCGGATTAGCCAGTCACCCGAGTCACGAATTGTACGCCAAAATGATCAATCCCGAATACGGTTTCGGCGGTATGATGACTATAGATGTGGGCAGTTTAGACAAGGCTAATGAGTTGATGGAATTAATGCAAAACCGTAACTTGGGTTATTTGGCCGTGAGTTTAGGATTTTATAAAACACTGTTCAGTGCGCCCGGCAGTTCTACTTCGAGCGAAATTCCGCCGGAAGAACAAAAAGCCATGGGCTTAACCGATGGCCTGATTCGTTTTTCTATCGGTTTGGATAATGATATTGAACGCACTTACCAAATGATGAAACAGTGTATGACAGCATTGAACGTTTTCTAATTTTATTATAATTTAGTTGTAAAGATCCGTTGGTACGCCATTACCGGCGGATTTTTTTATTTTGTATCAGCACAGCCATAGTAGTATTTTGTTTTATTTGTATTGAGCATTGTTTAAAGATAAGGTATAATTAAAATTTTGAATCATCTTACTTATAATACTTTGTGTAACTTTATAAAAAAATGATGGTTTATGTTTAAACAATGTCTTATTTTATTGTTCTTTCTGAGCGGATTTGTTGCACCCTCACAAGTTATCAACTTTCCGGATATTCATTTCAAGGCGCGATTAATGCAGTCTTCTGTCAATACCAATATTGCCTCAGATAGTAACGGCAACTATATGGTTATTGATGCGAATGGCGATAATGAAATTGAAGTTGCTGAAGCCATGGCGGTCTATCAGTTAGAAATAGGAAGTTCGTCTATAACTTCTCTCTCCGGGATTGAGAACTTTGTTAATTTACGTTGGTTGAATTGCAGTGGTAATTTGATTTCTTCTTTGTCATTGTTGAATGGCCTTACCAATCTGAACGAAATCAACTGTATTGGTTGCGGTTTAACATCCTTGGAGGGAATTGAAAACTTGCCTCAAATGCAAAGTATTTTTTTTTCGAATAATCCGATAAGCAGTGTTAATTTACAAAACCTACCAGAATTATGGCGTATTTGGGCTTGGAACACATTGCTGGTAGAATTGAATCTTTGCGGAACTCAAGTCAGAAATTTATGGTTATATGACAACCCTAATCTTACAAGTTTGTATTTAAAAAACGGGATAGTCTCGAGTGACTTGGCTCGTTCTTCAAGACAAATTCCACCACCTTTGCATAATTTTGAGTTTAGTAACACGCCTCAACTTACCTACATTTGTTATGATGAAGGTGAATTGCCGGCAGTACTCTACGGAATTAACCAGTATACCACCGGAAAAACATTAACAACTTCTTGTAATAACACTTGTAGTTTAGGAAATCAAACTATTCAAGATGGTAGTAACGTTGTTTTTTATCCCAATCCGACGGCTCAGTTTTTACAGGTGTCTTTGAGTCAGGACATTCACATTTTTGATATAGCTGTTTTTAATGTGTTAGGACAAAAAGTTCAAACGGTCAACAGTTTGCCTACTATTGACGTGAGTGGCTTGTCAAGAGGCCATTATTGGATTGTATTAAGCACTGAAAGAGATAGAATCATTAAACAATTTTTAAAAATATAAAACATGATGAAAAGGTGTTCTTTGGTAATTTTTTTAGGAATGCTCAATATCGTTAATGCCCAAACCGATATTCGATTGTATTCGGTTATCGAAGCTGTTTCTGCCCAACGATTGGAGAACGATATTCGCACACTAGCCAAATTCGGCACCCGAAATACGTTTAGCGATACTATTTCCAAAACCCGAGGTATAGGAGCCGCCAGACGTTGGATTAAAGCCGAGTTTGATAAAATTGATAATAACTGCAACAATTGCTTGGAGGTTTTTTACCAAAAAGATTTGGTTACGCCTAAAGACGGCAATCGCGTGCCTAAAGAAGCCTATGTGGTCAATGTAGTCGCCGTTCAAAAAGGGACTAAATATCCCAATCGCTACATCATCATGACCGGTGATATCGACAGTCGCAATTCCGATACCATGGATTATACTAATGATGCTCCGGGTGCTAATGACAATGCTTCGGGTATGGCGGGAACTATTGAAGCGGCGCGGGTTTTGTCAAAATACCAATTTGAGAACAGCATTGTTTATCTCGGACTTTCAGGCGAAGAGCAAGGCTTGTTCGGAGGAAAAGGTTTTGCCGAATATGCCAAAAAGAACAACTGGGAAATTATAGGTGTTTTAAACAATGATATGATAGGCAATATCGAAGGTGTTGACGGTGTAATTGATAACCGAACCTTCCGCATTTTTTCTGAACCAACTCCGGTTACTGAAACCGAGAAGGAGCGCAACCAACGCCGATTTTACGGTGGCGAAGTTGATGGGATTTCCCGTCAACTGGCGCGTTACATTCACAAAACAGTGAGTACCTATATGCCTGAAATGAATCCGATGATGGTGTATCGCTTGGACCGTTTTGGTCGCGGTGGTCATCACCGTCCTTTTAATGATTTGGGTTACGCCGGGGTTCGTATTATGGAAGCCCACGAAAATTACAACCGCCAACACCAAAACAACCGGGTAGAAAACGGTATTAAATACGGCGACGTGATAGAAGGCGTCAATTTTGAATACGCCAAAAAGCTAACCGCTGTCAATGCTATTGTATTGGCAAGTTTGGGTTGGTCGCCACCCGAGCCGAAGAATGTCACCATCGGTGGTGTGGTAGAACCCAATACCAAACTCAAATGGGACAAAGTTGCCGATGATTCGGTGATAGGGTATAAAATTTATTGGCGCTTGACGACTTCTCCGCAATGGGAATTTAGCCGTTTTGTTGGCAATACCGATAACTTTGAACTCAAAGGAATTGTGATTGACAATTACTATTTCGGTGTAACCAGTGTGCACCAAAACGGTCAAGAAAGTGTGGTAGTGTTTCCGTCAGCAGTGATGCGAAGTAACGGTAAGTAATTAAGGTTGATTTAAATAAGTTTCCAATTTTTCCCTAATGTTTTGCAGCGGTGTAGCGATGGCATTCACATACTGAAAATTGCCGTCTCGTTTATTGCTGATGGACAATTGAATAGGGCATGCTTCGCTTTGAATGGCGTTGACTTCAAATTCATTGAGCTCCGAATTATACACTAAATAAGGTGCGCCCGATGAACCAAATCGGAAATAGCCTTTGATTAAATAGCGCAATCCTTCCAAGACATAATTACCACCAATGCGTTCCGGGAAAATGGAAAAGTGCTCGGTAAAACCTTCAATTTGGGCTTTGTTCAATAGTTTACCCACTTCACTGGTGGGCGAACTTTGCAAGCCGTAAAAATGGTCTTGGCTATCGGGTAAAATATCAAAATTGACTTTTACTGCCGGCATAGCATCAATAATTTCTTGAGGTGTGTTTACCATTTTATACAAAGCGATGTCATCAGCATAGAACGCTTCAACCAGCGCTACTTCTATCAAAAATGTATGTCGGTTAATGGCCGGTTCGGCAAAATTTGTATCGGAATTGAAATGATTGGTCAAGTTGGCGTTTTGATAAAACAACGGCGCTTTGAATTGAACTATCAAATGGGTTTGGCAGATTTTCTTCTCTAAAAAAGTCACCCAACGCGTATCGAAGTTGATTTGCCTTAATGTATCTATCATCGCATTAAAATCGTTCGGATTGTTACTCTTCCAATAATAACGTTGGTTAGTGGAATTAAGTTGAAAACAGTTGTCAAATAATTGCCGTTGCGGTTGGTTTAAAAACGGCAGTATATCACGTTCAAAAATTCCCGTGTCGATTGATTTGAATATTTTGGCTTCCGTTTTTAAATTGTGTGCTACAGTCAAGAAATACCCTTTTCCCACATGGAAAGCACAAATATTATTTTCAAAATGACGTAGGTTTGGTGCCTCTATATTTTGGGTAAACATAATTCGAAACAAAGGCGAAGTTTGTTCGTGCGTCAGTTCGAGTTGTTTGGTGAGTTTATCTTGCTTCATACTTAATATCAATTCATAAAAACCAAATATACCAAACAAATCCTCACTGCCGATTTTTAGTGTGATTTTCTTACCCGAATTTATTTGTTTAAGGTTTGTGAGCCTTTAATGATTTCGGCACTGACTTTCTTTGTAACTTTAATCATTAATTTGTATCAACCATGGTCAGTCTTAAAAGTATCCAAACCGAAGTAGATGTTTGCTATCTCTATCAAATTTTAGCTGAAAACGAAAAAGATCCCAATGTAGCTGCTGTTTTCAAGCAGATGAGTGCTATAGAACACAGTCACGCCTTGGCTTTTTTAGCCAAAAACAATTTGGATGAAAGTCATTTACCAAAGCCTTCCGGAAGAGCGAAGACACTGCATTGGATTGGCAAATGTTTTGGTTACGATTATATTTTAGGCGTTTTATTGGATACAGAAAAAAGCGTTTCCTCTTCCATACTTAGAGCCCGAAAGCAAAGCCAAACCCAAGAGTCAATATCAGATACCGCGCATGTTGCCATATTGAAAAATATCCTCAACAGTAGCTCCAATGTATCGGGAGCCAATTTAGCCCGATTTGAAAAGCGCCATCGCTCAGTTGGCGGCAATGCTCTAAGAGCTGCTGTTTTAGGTGGTAACGATGGTTTGGTTTCTAATTTCAGTTTGGTGATGGGAATAGCCGGCGCCACCGGTGGTCAAGATGAAGTACTATTGGCCGGAATGGCCGGGTTGTTAGCCGGAGCGCTATCCATGGCTTTAGGCGAATGGATTTCGGTAAAAAGTTCTCAAGAATTATACGAAAATCAGATGCAATTGGAAATGGAAGAGTTAGAAACCAATCCCGAAGGAGAACAACAAGAATTGGCTTTGATTTATATGGCTAAAGGTATCCCGGAGGTGCAAGCTAAAGCGATGGCGGCCGAGTTGATGCAAAATAAAAGTCAGGCTCACGAGCTGTTGATTAAAGAAGAATTAGGCATTAACCCAGAGGATTTGAAAGGCTCGGCTATGGAAGCAGCGCTGACGTCTTTTTTTCTATTTGCCATTGGAGCTATTATACCGGTATTTCCGTTTTTCTTTTGGGGTGGTATGCAAGCCGTAATCATCAGTACGGTTTTCAGTGCGGCCGGTTTGTTTTTAATTGGCGCAGCCATTACATTGTTTACCGGCAAAAGTGTTTGGTTTTCAGGAATGCGACAGGTAGTCTTTGGGTTGGCGGCCGCAGCCATTACTTTTGGCATCGGGAAATTGATAGGCGTTTCGGTAGCAGGATAAAAAAAGGAGGTTGTGAACCTCCTTCTTGCTTATTTAATTCAGTGTATAGCTGACACTAATCTTAGTGTTGAGTAATTTCGAAATCGGACAATTGGCTTCTGCATCTTTGACCAATTCGTCAAATTTAGCGTTGTCAATTCCTTCTACTTTAGCAGTAAGGGTTAAATTTGAAGCGACTATAGAACCGTCTTCAAAAACAATCTCCGCATCGGTTTTCAACTCCGTAGCAGTAAATCCGGCCGCTTGTAAATTGAAAGCTAGTTTCATGGAGAAACAGCCGGCATGTGCGGCACCAACTAACTCTTCGGGATTGGTTCCGATGCCTTCTTCAAAACGAGAACCAAAGGAATACTGTGTCTGATTTAAAACGGTGCTTTGCGTAGTCAAATGACCTTTACCGTCTTTTCCTGAGCCGTTCCAAACGGCAGTTGCTTTTCTTTTCATACCTAAAATTGTTGTGATTTTTAATGACTGTAAGGTACAAAATTCTGTACAGTTGTAGTTTACTTTTTTTTGACTAAGCTTTTACTGGTTAGGACTAACCCTATTAATAGAAATGGAACGATAAAAACAAAATACAATCTGAAAAGCATAGTACAAGACACTGCAACTGTAGCCAAAACGAAAAATAATCCAACGGTATAAATGGCCTTAGGGATATTTTTTTCATTATAACCATCAATACCATAGCCAAGGAACGGTAATAGGGTTACTATGATAAAAAGCCAATTCATTAATACTTCCCGTTGAGCAATTCGCCGCCTATGGTTGATTTGGTTTCAATACCAAGCTTCTTCATCATCTCATAAGTAGTACAAACCGCTGCCGAAGTTACCGGTATGCCGCATTCGGCTTGGATTAAATCGATGGCTTCCAAAGAAGGCATTTGTACACAAGCTGAAGCTACCAATACATCCACGTCCGTTAAGTCGAGTTGTTTGTAAATTTCCAATAAGTTGAGTGGGTTTTGCGCGGCCACTTCCAAATTATCCGGAATTTCCAAAGCTATACTTTCTTTTACTTTGATGCCTTGGTGTTCTATATAATCGACCACTTTGTCGGTCAGCGGGCGCATATAAGGCGTAATGATTGAAATTTGTTTGGCTCCTAATACTTTCAGACCATTAATTAAAGCTCCGGCCGAAGTTACAATGGGTGTTGGAAAGTTATTGGCTACTGTCTCCTGATGCAAGTTCACTTCCGAAACACAGTGATAGCCGCGTCCCATGCTCATAATCGCTACCAAGCAAGCATAACCCATCACATCGACATGGGCATCCGACAATTCCTGAGCACATTTCAAACTCATCGCATCCATAGCTTCGAGTTCTTCTTTGGTTACTTTCTTCATTCGCATGCGACTGCTGTGAAACGTAAATCGTTCCGGTAGTATGCTTTCTCTGGCCCTAAAAATGGCCGGTATTTCGGTTTCCATCGTCACATTCGACGAGGGAACTATTTGTCCTATTCTAAATTTCATTTTTTTGCAATTACTATTAAATCTGTTGTGTCTTGTTCGTTGTGTCTGTATTTTTTTCGCTCCAAATGAATGATGGTGAAACCGGAATTTTCCAGAGTTTCAATCAGATAATCGGCTTGATGGTAGTTGATAAATACTTTATCACCTGTACTTCCTTTTTGAAATCCGGAATTTTCGTTGTCGTCTTCCATGGTACTAAGATAAAGAATACCTCCATCTTGTATACAATAATCGGCATTCACTATAAACTCGATAGCTTCTTTTTTGGAAAGATAAGGCAATCCAAATCCGCATACTACGGCATCAAACTTTTGGTTAAGTTGTTTTATTTCCCTTAAATCAAATAATTTAAACTCAGCCTTTGGGTTGTTAATTTTAGCCAGTTCAATCATATTGGGCGCTAAGTCAGTTCCGAGTATGTTTAAATCTGGGCGTTTTGTTAACAGGTATTGGGTAATATTTCCCGGTCCGCAAGCCAATTCCAATAAGGAGGCATTTGCTTTCGGAATGTGTTGGCAAAAGGTGTCAAATGAATCGTAATACATAGAAACATCCATAAACCGTTCCTGATAAATATGGGCCAGTTTGTTGAACACTTCTACCGCTATTTTCGTTTGATCCATTTTATTAAAGGCTAACTTCTCGTACAATATTACTTATGGTTCCTATGCCTTCCACCGAAGCTTCTACCACATCACCGTGGTGCAACCACTCTTGCGGATCGCGTCCTGCACCAACACCGGCAGGAGTTCCTGTTGCAATAATGTCTCCCGGTTCTAAAGTAAATACGATACTCAAATCTTCAATCAAATCGTTGATGTTGAACAGCATGAATTTTGTATTGGAATTTTGTTTTTCTATACCGTTTACTTTTAAAGACAAGTTTAGGTTGTGCGGGTTTTCAATTTCATCTTTGGTCACTAAAATCGGTCCCATCGGCGCAAAAGTGTCTTGTCCTTTGGAAACAATCCATTGGCCTTCTCTACGACAATCCCGCGCGGAAATATCGTTGATAACCGTATAACCAAATACATAATCCAAGGCATCTGCTTTCGGCACATACTTACCGTGTTTACCGATTACGACCGCCAATTCCACTTCCCAATCCAATTGCGAAGTCAGTTTAGTGTTCTTAATGATTTCGGTATTAGTTCCTGTAACCGTTGTAGGCGGTTTGGAAAAAATAATTGGTTTTTGCGGTAATTTTCCGGTAGTGTCTAGAGTTCGGGCACTTTCCGCCACGTGTTCGGTATAGTTTAAGCCGATACCGATGATGTTTTTTCTTGGTTTTTGAATAGGCGCTAAAAGCGTCACTTCTTCTAAGTTATAAGCAATTTCTTTGAAGTAATTTTCCGGAGTTTCCGCTACCATTTCGTTTAGTTCGGCTATAATTTCAATGCCCATGTCAATCAAGTCTAACATGTCGGAAGGCAAAGGGAAATTCGAAATCTCGCCAAAGTCTTCCATATCGATGACTTGGTTGTTGTGTAGGAATCCTAATCGAGGTTCGGTGTCGGCAGTTTGGTAAGTGAGTAGTTTCATTTTTTAAGGTACTAAGGCGCTGAGGCGCTAAGGTTCTGAGATTTTAGTTTGTTGTATGTTCTAAGTTAGTATTTATTTTTGCCTTTGACATTATCATTACACTTTCTGATGCCCGTTGTTTTCGGTGTATTCTCTGCCTTGGAATAAGCCTAAGCCTTCAATTACCGGTAAGTCGTTGAAGTTAAACAAACACGCGTCTTCTGAGTCAGAAGCGTTGTGGTGTTCGTGCCAAGCCCAACTCGGTACACAGAAAATATCGCGTTCCTTCCAATCAAAGCGTTGTCCGTTGATGATGGTATAACCGCTTCCTTTGGCACATTGGTACACAAAAGAACCGGTATGTTTGTGGGCTTTTCCTTTGAATCCGGCAGGTAACAACTGCATTGCTGCACCCATGGTTTGCATCACATGACCACCGGTTAACGGATTGGAGTATTGCATTAAGAATCCGTCAAACGGATTGATTTCGTTGACTTTGGCGACTTCTAACAGTGTCGGATATACTTTACTCCAAGAATATTTGAACAAAGGCGAATAGGGTTTGTCCCAAGTTTGATCGGCCGGAATTAAACCCGCACCACCAAATGTCAAAGGAGAATGATTAACGGCGGAGATTAAAGGTTGTTTCCCATCATACACGGCATAATCATTGGCTTCTAAAGCATTCACTAACGGAATATCCAAACCGTCTTGCCAAATGCAGGTTTGGCCATCCGCTTCAACACCGTGTTCATGCCAAGCCGAATTGGGTGTGATGACAAAATCGTTGACTTCCAGCATGATTTTATTCCCATCTACTACGGTATAGCCTTTAGCACCTTCCATGATAAAGCGTAGGGCAGAGGCACGGTGGCGATGTGCCGAAGTACTTTCGCCGGGACGGGTAACTTGGATTCCGGTGTACAACCAACCTACAGCGGCAGAAACGTCTTTGCGTTTGTCGTTGACCAAATACACCACGCGTCTTCCGGCTTGTTCCGGCGTTACGAGTTCGGAAGATTTTAAAACTAAACTGCGCAAGTCGTCGTATTTCCACAACATAGGCACCGAATTCGCTCGGGGTTCCCAAGGTTCAATATCGTTGGCTACTGTCCAAAGTGCTCCGGCTCCTAAGGTTTCTAATTCTTTATAATAGGCTTCGAGTTCAGGAGTGTCTTTTACACGGGCACGCCCGATAACGTCGTCTGAAAAGTTGTTGGTTTCCATATTATTTTTGGTTGAATTCGTCGTGGTTATCTACAAAGGTAATCTTTCTGGTTGGAGCGGTATTGACTCTTAAATCAAAAATGTCAAATCGGTTGTAATGTCCGAGAATGTCGTGCATTTGTTTCGGTTGGATGCATTTCTCTAAGTTGATATCGGCATATACAATGCCTTCATCGTCAATCAAAGGTGTACCAATCACAGCACCATTGGGTCCGATAAATCCGGAAAAGGCCGAGCTTTTTCGGGATAACAATTCATCCACATTCGGCACATCTTCTCGTAAAGCGTCTTTAATTTCTTGGGAAATGGTAGAACACGAAACGATGGTAAATAATTTGCCTTCAAACGAATGCGCTGCGGCACGGATTTTTATCGCTTCCGCCATATCGTAATCAGGTGGTGCAACCGGTAGCGAAATATAGTTGGCAATGTGAATCAATTCGCCTTGCGAAAGCAGAGTGAATCGTGCTAAAGTATTGGTGTTTTCACCACAAGCCAAGGTTCCAATTGGACCAACTTCAGTATCATAAACTTTTAGCGAAGAACCATCACCGGATGTCCATGTGAGTTTTTCGGCCCAAGTTGGCACGAGCTTTCTGTGTTTACCGATTAGATTTCCTTTATTGTCAATGATGAGATTGGTATTGTAAATTTCGCCATAACTGTCGCCGCGTTCGTTGATTCCGATGACGATGTGCATGTTGTGGTCTTTTGCCGCTTGGAAAAGCGGTTGCATACTCTCATCACCAACGGCGACCGAATTTTTATACAATTGCTCATACCATTTACTGCCTTGCACCGGAGTCATAATCCAGTTCCAATACGGATAACCCGCTACAAACACTTCAGGGAAAGCGATGAGTTGAGCACCATTATCAGCAGCTTCTTTAATAAAAGAAATGGCTTTCGCTATCGTTTTTTCTACATTGAGAAAAACCGGTGCTGTTTGCACGGTGGCGGCTTTGAATTTTTTAAAGTCCATTGTTATAAATAAATATTATGATTGAAATAACAGGATTGTTCTCCATATTGCGTCCCTCCAATTATGAATAGCCATTCTGTGTCCTGTGAAATAGAATTTCTATTCTCTTGGCTGTGCTTGATAAATTTGACTTTTTCTTTGATTAATTTTTTTAAGCCTTTATCAAATTTTTTTGTATACCCTTTGATGGTTACAACATCTTTTATACTTAAATCAGCATTTAAAATTATCTTATAAAGTCCATATTGATTGAGAAAATCACAGGCATTAAATTTACTGTAATGTTCGTTGAAATTATCATTACTATTTGATAACGAAATTTTATTGGTGACTTCAACGTTATACTTTTTTAAGAGGCGTAAAACTTCCAAAGTCTTATTAATCCTCAAACTGTGATTTTTTTCTGCATTAGGATATCTAGGGTCAGTAAAAACACGATCGATTTGTTTAGAACCTGAACATAGATCAGTGAAATATTGATTGTCTTTATTTTTATAAGCAAAGATAATCCATTCTGAACCTTCAGTTATAACTAATCCACAATCTGAATCGCTGAAGCTGCTTAACGAAATGCTTGTTATATTTTCACCTTTGTAAAGTTCTTCAATAGTGAAACTTACGCTGTAAGGATTAAAAGCATTTTCAAAGTTCCACTCTTTAAGCGATTTTGTAATTTTTACTTTGGCGACAAAATCGGAATACATGAAAAGATTATTCATGGTACTGTAACCGCATGAACAAGCTATAGATTTTATCGTCCAAAGGAAAAATAATATGAAAAAATAGATTTTCACTCTAAAATATAATTTGAAATCTTTACTTTAATCTCTTCCGAAAACGGTTCGGCTTTAATTACGTCTCTGCCGTTGCTGATGCTAACATTAACTAATGTCACTTCGCCTTCCAAACAGGTATTGCCTTGTTCGTCTTCAAAACGGAAACCGCAAGTTACGGAAGCACCGCCGAGTTTGATGACCCAAAGTTTTTTGGTTAACAGTTCTCCAATACGCGCAGCTTTTTTGAATTGTATTTTTAAATCCACGGTTGGAATCCCATTGGTTTCGTGGATTTTTGAAAATGGTCGGTCGAGCGCTTCTTCAAACCAATCTTCGACCAAGTCGTTGAGCATTTCTAAAAAGCGCGGATAGAAAACGATACCGGCGTAATCGACGTGTTTGAAACGTATTTTTTCAGGTTTGGTAAAGGTTTGGTTCATATTTTTATTTTTTGCCACTGATTACACAGATTTACACAGATTTTTAATTAATCACTTCCCATTACTGATGAGCTTAGCCCCGATAGTAGCAAGCTACCGTGTAGCGCGGATAGCGGGAAATAGCTCCTAATCATTTTAATTTAAAACGTTGTATTTTTCCGGTTTCTGTTTTGGGCAGCGTATCGGTAAAATAAATTACTCTCGGATATTTATAGGGCGCGGCTACTTCTTTGAACCAGTGTTGGATATGGTTTTTCATATTATCGGTAGCTTTAGCTGAATCTTTTAGTACTATGTGTGCACAAACCAGCATGCCTCGTTCCTCATCGGGTAATCCTACTACGGCGCATTCGATTATTTCTTCGTGGGTTAATAATACGCTTTCGACTTCAATTGCAGCAATGTTATAGCCCGAAGAAATGATCATATCATCGCCACGTGCCACAAACCAAAAATAGCCATCTTCATCTTTTCGGAAGATGTCACCTGTAAAATTCCAGCCGTTTTGCACGTATTCACGTTGTTTGTCTTCTCGGTTCAAATATTTACAACCGGTGATGCCGCGTACCATGAGTTTTCCCGGTTCGTTTGCTGCTACTTCATTTCCGGCAGCATCTACCACTTTGGCTTCGTAACCGGTAATGGCCACGCCGGTGGCTCCGGGTTTCATATTGTCTGTATTCGATGAGATAAAGATATGCAACATTTCGGTAGCACCAATCCCGTCGATGATTTTTAATCCTGTCGCATCGTACCAATCTTGCCACACTTTGAGTGGTAGTGTTTCTCCGGCAGATACGCATTTACGCAAGCTTGAAATATTGAAATCCCCGACTTTGGTCGTGATGATGCGCCAAGCTGTGGGAGCGGTAAAGCAAATGGTGATTTTAAAATCTTGAATGGCTTGTAACAGCATATCAGGGGTTGGTTTTTCCAGTAAAAAAGTCGATGCTCCGAAATAGAGCGGAAATAAGACCAAACCGCCCAAACCAAACGTAAACCCGAGTGGCGGACTGCCGGTAAAAATATCAGCAGCTGTTGGTTGTAAGGAATATTGCGGAAAGGCTTCGCAGATGTTAACTATATCTTTGTGAAAGTGCGAAGTCATTTTAGGTAAACCTGTGGTTCCCGAAGTAAATCCGATTAAAGCGATGCTGTCGGATTTGGTATGGTAATTTGAAAACGTTTTGGGTTTATTGGCCATTAATTCCTCCAAGTGAGAATTGCCGTAAAAGCAAACCGATTGTAAAAACTCGGATTTGACCAAGTGCATTTCATCAGCCAAACTGTGATCGCAAATGGCGTGTGAGATTTCGGCACAGTCGATTATCGTGGTTAATTCTTTAGCTCGTAATAATGGCATCGTAGCTACAACTATACCGCCGGCTTTTAACACGGCAAACCATACCGCTACCATCATCGGGTTGTTGGCGGAGCGAATTAAAACGCGATTACCGGATTTCAATCCTAAATCCTCCACCAAAACATGTGCAATTTGGTTCGCTTTTTCGTACAAGTCATTGTAGGTCCAAGTGTATTCAAAGGTGCGAAGACAAGGAGCGTTACCATGACCATTACGAATGTGTTTGTCCAAAAGCAAATCAACACAATTGAGCATTTCAGGTTGATGGAATTGTGGTAAGTCTAAGAACACATAGTCCGGTTGTAAGTCGGCGCTTGGGAGATGGTTGTGTGCAAAATTATCTTCGTAGTGTGTCATGAGAATTATGAATTACGAATTATGAATTACGAAGTGTTTTTTGGATAGAACCAATTATCTTCAGTAATTCCTCAGTATCTTTTAATAAATAGTTAGCTTCTTCTTGTGAAAGGTAATCAGTATCTTTCATTAATCTAATCCAATAATGTGTTTCTCTTGCTTCTTTGTATGCTATAGTAAGTTTTGCATAAAAATCTTTATCCGATTGTCCGCCAATAGCTTCTTCAATGTTGGCGCCAATCGAAGTACCACAACGTAAAAGTTGTTTGCTTAGAACGAATTCTTTCTGAGTGGTACACAAATGCTGATACGTTTTTATAATTTTAACAGCAAAGGCATAACTCTTATTTTGAATAATATTATCTTTCTTCATAATTTCCCTCGCTTCGTTTCATACTGTTTCGTCATAATTCGTAATTCATAATTCGTAATTAAATTTTATTACTCTTTGGTTTTAAGGCTTTCTTCATGCTTTCGGTTTGTTTTCTCTCGGCGGCTTTTAGCGGATAGAGATGAGAACTTCCGGCTTTATAGGAATTGGGAATGTCTGTGGCTTCGAATTGTTCGTAGGCTTGCGCATTTCTCACAAAATTGGCGTCGGCTAATAACGGTCGGCCCAGCGCCACTAAATCAGCTCTACCGTTGAGTAATATGGTGTTGATTTGATCTATATCCTGGATATAACCTGCTGTGATGGTTGGGATGTGAACAGTGTTTTTAACGGCGTCGGAGAACGGTGTTTGCCACATTCTGCCGACTTGCGGTTTTTGATGCGCTACGGTATTGCCGGTGGAAACGTTGATGATATCGGCTCCGGCATTTTTAAAGGCTGTTGCTATAGTGATCACTTCTTCTTCAGTGATTCCGTTTTCGGCCCAATCGGAAGCGGAGATTCTAACCGACATGGGTTTGTGAGCCGGGAATACTTTTCGCATTTCGGTGAAAACCCTTAATGGAAACTTCAAGCGGTTTTCGATACTGCCGCCAAATTCATCGGTTCGGATGTTGGTTAAGGGTGACAGAAACGAAGCCAATAAGAAGCCGTGATGTGCTTGCAATTCTATTAAATCAAATCCGGCTTGGTCAGCATTTTTAGTAGCTTGTACAAATTGTTCGGTTATTAAATCCATATCTTCCAAAGTCATTGCTCTTGGAATTGGCATCTTGTCATTAAAAGCGATAGGCGAGGCAGACAGCAAATCCCATGGTAAATCGATAGGTTCATTAGTGCCTTCCCACGGTTTTTTTACAGCGCCTTTTCGACCGGAATGTCCTAATTGAATTCCGATTTTAGTTGGCGTGTTGTGATGGATAAAATCGGTTATCTTTTTCCAGTCAACTAACTGTTCCTGAGTATAAATTCCGGCACAACCTAAAGTGATTCGTCCGGTTTTGGAGACCGCTGTCATTTCGGTAATAATTAGTCCAACACCACCGGTGGCTCTGCTGCCGTAATGCACCAAATGCCAATCGGATACTTTACCTTCTGTAGCAGCATATTGTCCCATGGCCGACATGACGATGCGGTTTTGCAATTCTAAATCACGTAGTTTGAATTGGGTGAAAGCAGCCGGTCCCTCGACTGCGCTTGGGATGACAGCGTTCTGATGAAATTCTGTCAATACTTTATCCGTAAACGATTTATCGCGTAATCTTAAATTTTCAAAAGTGACTTTTTTAGAACGCGTCATGCAACCGAAAGCGAATTGGTAAAACGGATGCTGCATGTGTCGGTCCATGTGTTCAAACCAATCGAGAGAAACCAGAGCAGCATATTGTATCATTTCTACCGTATTGCGACGGGTTTTATCGTATTGCTCGAAAGCGGCTTGCACGTTATTCGGATGGGCGATTACAGCATCGGATAAACCAATGGCGCAATCCATCGCCAGTTTAGTTCCCGAACCGATTGAATAATGTGCTGTGGCTTTGGCATCGCCTAGTAACACGATGTTGTTGTGATACCACTTTTCATTGGTTACATGCGGAAATTGACGCCAATGTGATTTGTTGGAAATGAGTGGATGACCGTCGAGTTCTGCTGCGAATATTTCTGAGATTTTGGCTATGGTATCGGTTTCATTGGTGACTTCAAAACCGTGCTTTTGCCAGGTTTCGTCGCTGCATTCAAAAATCCACGTACTCATACCGGCTTCGTATTGGTACGTATGGGCTACGATAGTGCCGTGTGGTGTACTTCGGAAGAAATAGGTAAAGGCATCCAAGGGTTTGGTAGAACCCAACCACACAAAGCGGTTTTTCTTTAGTGTGATTTTGGTGCCGAATTCCTTTTCATATAGTGTTCGGATACCACTGCTGATGCCATCGGAAGCCAATATGATATCGGCGTCTTGGTATTGGCTGATGTCATCTATATTTTGTTCGAAATGCAGGTTAACTCCTTCTTCTCGACAACGTTGGTGCAATAATTTAAGCAATGTTTTTCGGGAACAACCACAAAAACCGTTACCGGCTATGCTGACATCTTGACCGTCTCGAGCCACGATGATGTCGTCCCAATAGGCAAATTGACTTCGAATTAATTCATACGACTGCATATCGCGTTTAAGGAATTCTCCCAAAGTTTCATCGGAGAAAACTACGCCAAATCCGAAACTGTCGTCGGGTTTGTTGCGTTCGTAGATATCAATTTGGCAATGCGGTATTGCTTTTTTGGTTAGGATGGAGAAGTATAGTCCGCCCGGACCACCGCCTATAACTGCTATTTTCATTTTTTTTAAGTTTCTTAGTGACTGAGTAACTGAGTTGCTGAGTCTTATAATTTAGCCTCGTTTGATGGAGAATAATTCTCCTAATTTGGCATAATTGGAACCGGCTAATCTTGCCACCGGTTTATACGTTTCTAAATTGATTTTGTAATTGTCTAATAACACGGCGTCGTCAAAATGCATCATCACAATGCGACCGATGACGATACAGGAGCCGCCGTTTTTATGATCTTCGAGAAAGTAATGATGGACCAGTTCGCATTCCAATTGTACCGGACTTTCAGCTACACGCATCGGTTTTATTTTTACGGATGGAATAGGCGTAACACCGGCCAAGACAAATTCGTCTACTTCAGCCGGAACCGATTGCGCTGTGGTGTTCATTTGTTCCACCGTGTTTTCGGTGACCATGTTTACCACAAATTGACCGTTAGCGAGTATGTTGTTTAAGGTGTCTTTATTGGAGTGATTGGCTCTGTTTACGGAAAACATGATGTGCGGCGGATCTTCTCCGGCAGCATTGAAATAGGAAAATGGTGCGAGGTTGTTGATGCCGTCTTCGCTTACGGTAGCTATCCATCCGATAGGTCTGGGAATGATAGCGCCTGTCATTAATTTATACACTGCCGATGGTTCAAGCAGGTTAGGGTCAAATAGCATAGTGTTGTTTGTTTACTACAAATTAAAGCTATTTTTTTGATAATTTTTACAGGATTGCTAATTTCTGTACCATTCTTTTGGGAATAATATTCCTTTACAGTATTATTTTTTGTGTTACCATTATACCGTTCTTAAGGGTTGTTTTTACAATTAAAGTTTGTCGATTTAATGTTGTTTTCTCTATTACAAAAGTGTTTTGATTCACCGAGTTGACCTCGCTTAACTTTCTGCCTACAATATCAAATACCGAAATATTGGCTATCAGCTCTTCAGAGGATTCCACAGTAAGGTATTTTTCATCAGTGTAAACTGCTACCGTGTTTTCCGTTAGATTTCTTTCGTGTTCTTCTTCTGTTTCTATTTTGTTTCTGAATCTTAGTGCAAAACGATTGTTGTTTTGACCTTGATTGATGGTAAACGAATACGGACTGTTTTTTAAGTTGTGTAATTTTCCTGTTAGTTTATCTTCAAGGTAAATAGCCCTACTTGGATTCGAAAACAATCCGTCTACTGCACCCAAAGCAATAGTATATTTTCCGGCAGTTGGGATAGCCACTCCTAGCGGAATCACATCTTTATTGTCAAACGACAGTCGTCTTCCTTGTATGTTGAATTTTTCTGTGCCGATTAAAGAATACAGCGCCATACTACCGGTATATTGGGTAACAGCGTCGAAGAAATGATCTTTTCGGTTGGTCGCGCCTTCAATATATCCCACCAGCATTCGGTCGGAATTGGAATTGGCATCTAGTAAATCCAACCAAATTCGGTGTCGCTCAATATTAGCAAATCCTCCGGATGAAGTGTTACTGCTTCGGTAGAAATTATTGTTACTGTAATTTTGATGGCGTAAGGTATTGTCAAATACCACACTATCGGTTGCGCTTGGGCCATCGTTCATTTGTACAAAAAATCCTTGAGCTGCTCCTACATATAGGTCTTCTCCGGCTGTTGGGCAACAATTGGTTCCGGTATAGTTGTAAGTTAAGTAATCTCCCGGACTGTAGTTGTAAGCAAATGAACCGTAAAAAGGACTCGCAATAGCAGAAGGTAAGGTGCCGTGTGTCCATAATTTGATGTTTCCGGCAATTGCTGCTCGGTTATTGTATAAAAATGTACCACCGCTAATAGCCGACGGATAAGGATTTCCAACGAGATTCCAATTGTCGCTGTAGTTGGTGATTTCAGTACCGTTGGTTCCCTGATGGTAGGCAGCATTAGTGTCATCTCCTCTGATGATAGGAAGGCTGATGATGCCGTTATGAGGTGTTCCGATGAAAGTCCCGAAAAGGGTTGAGGCGACAGTATTGCTGAAACTTGACGGACCGCGAACAATATATCCCTTAGCACCAATCATGGTTTCTGCTGAAGCCGAAATCCAATTTCCTTGACCGCCATTGCTGTTTGGGATGGTGGTATTCCATTTAAATACCGGTCCCGAAGCTATAGGAGCAGCTATATTGTTTACGTTAAAGTTGGCTACCGGCGACGACCAATATACATAATCGGCTCGACGAATTGTAGCGTTTCTTTTGTAAATGATGTTACCTGTATTTGCATCATTGTTAATTTGAATCAGATTAGACGTATTGTCTAGTTGAAATGTTCCGCCGGGTTGTACGTTAATCCATTGGGTTACGGTGATGTTATTTCCTGAGTTGACCAATAGTGAAGCGCCATTCATTACGGTTAGAGTTCCGGCATAAGCATTGTAATTGGTCCCGGAGATAAGAGGATTGTTAGGGGTTATCGGAACGACTACACAATCCAGACCGGTTGGAATACCTGCAGGTGTCCAATTACTGCTGTTATTCCAATCGTTGTTCAAACTGCCGTTCCAGGTTTTACCGCTTTCTACGGCAACGGTGGTTTGATCGGTTTCTACCAATGTAGTACCATTGCATAACGCATAGGTAATTTCGGCAGTATAGGTAGTAGTGGCAGTTGGACATACGCTGATAGTATCGGTAGTTCCGACTACCGGACCGTTGGTATCTGTTCCTTCATACCATTTTACACTGGTTAATGCGTTTCCTGAAGGGACAAAACGCCAAGCTTCGTTGGTAGTAACCCAGTCGGTATCCAAACCGTTTCGTCCCGGTGCTACTACTGCTTGTGTGCCTGTAGCATTTTGGATACCTACTATAGCATTTCCGAAATTCCAAGAACTACACAATGTTTTTTCCTGAATGTAAACTTCAATGATGTTGGTGTTTTCATAAAGCACCATCATTCCGGTATATTTGATGGAGGTACAAGCATACATGGGTACATTTTTCCAAGATACCACCAAGGCTCTGCAACCGGTATTGAGGGTTATCAGTTCCCAACCGATATTTCCACCAACACCCGGATGGATGTCTTGATATACCCCAAAAATTGCATTTTTAAATAGTGACGGATTAGGAAGATTGCTGTTGAAACTCCAAGCCGAACCTCCGCTCGGGATATTATTAACAACATCAAAAGTGATAGCACCGTTTGAACTTACCAAGCATTTGTTATAGGTATTGCCGTAAAAGCAAAAATTAAACGGAAGGTTTACTATCGGCGACCAAACGTCATCGGTATTGATGCTAAGCGGATTAGCCAAACAGCCATATTGATATGGCGGAGCATAAGGAATAGATTGAACCACATAGCCGGAGGTGTCGCCAATTGGTAAGTATTGCGCTTCTAAATCAACACAACCCATAGCGCTACAACTATTAAGCGGTGCTGGATCTGCACCGTTCAGGTTTAAACCGCCTGCTGTCACGGAAGGACAACCTAAAGCAGTGGTGCCCGTTCCGTTTCCGGTAGTGCAATTGGATTGTGAGAAAGTAACAGGCCCAACCCAAACACCGGCCCCATCAACAGCATCACAATAAGAGCGCACCCAAAAGTAGTATGTTGCTGCCGGATTGAGACCACTTAAGCTGACCGAGTTCACTCCAACGGCTACACTTCCTGTTGGCACAGCAAAATAGCTTGGAGCTACTGCTGAGGTAGCAAAATAATATTGATATCCGCCATTGGGAGCCGGTGTTGGCGCAATCCAACTTATGGTTGCTGTTGTTTGCCCTGTAAAAATGGCGGTCAAATTACTTGGGTTTTCGGCACATGGTAGCGGCGTTACATCCAGTATATAGTCTTCTGTTTCACCGGAGGCTATGGTACCACAGGCAGTTGGATTTAGTGAACCACTATCGGCTTTTATTCTCATTCGGTGTTGTCCGATACTTGTATTGCCTGGTATGGTAAAGCTACCTGTAGCTGTAAGTACAAAGGCTCCCGAGGCATACACTTTTTCACCTATATCGTTGAAATCCAAATCGTCATTCCAATCCACCCAAATGTTGAAGCCGTACGTCAAAGAACCGTTGAAGAAAGTTGCCGTAAAATTTACCGTACCGTAAATTTGTTGGGTAACTATTTGTGTTAAAAAGTCACCATAACCTGAAGGTGAATAACCACTTCCTGTATTGCTGATGTTAGTTGACCCACCCGAGGTAGTAAAGTTGTTAATGTATCGGGTTGCTCCTATCGAATTTGAAGCACAATAGCCTGTAAATACTGACCCGCTAACATAAGTACTGCTACACAATGAAGTAGTGGCTTTGATTCGATAGTAATAAGTGTTGTTGATGGTTAAACCCGTTACTGTAAGACTGATAGTTGGGTTGAGCACACTAAATGGTGAACCTAAAACCGGTGCTGTAAAACCGGGATCGGTGGCTACTTCAATCGTGTAAGTTATAGGTAGGGCATTGCCTCCTATGGGAGCAAACCAATTAAGTGTAAAGCTATTGGCTGTGATATTGGTTGTGTTTACGCTCACGGGTTCGGTTACACAAGTGTACACATCGTAAGTCAAAGGCGGAAGTGCACTATACACCGGACCAGCACAATTCAAAGCGTTGTTGTACGCATAAATGTAATAGTAGTAATGGGTGTTTCCGGTAACATCTGTAGCGGTAAAATTAGGAGTAGTGCTATTGGCTACAAAGGTATAGTTTAAACCTAAATTGTTGATGTTGAAAGCATTGTATGTTATATTGTTAACCGGATGTAACGGAGGCACAGCTACAGTAGATTGAATGATCAAATATCCGTTAGCACTACCACTAAAACTTCCGTTTATGGCTGTACTACCAGCTGAGTTTAAAATAAAATTACTTGCCTGACTCACCGGTTCATCACAAGCAGGTGGTGAGGTAGCACAAATTCCGAAGCTGCCGCTATATCCGCCACCGTTTTCCCAAAAGCGAACGTAAAGCACTTCTCCAGGTGTTCGGCTTGAGACAGAAACGCTTGACATCAGTCCGTTACTACTACTGTCATCATCGCATGTTATTTCTGTTAAAGCATTGCAATCGCCTTCGTAAATAGCCACACCGCTATTAGTGACACTATTGTTTTGCGTATCAATTACTACCATACCGGTTACCGGTACAACTACAGAAAACCACACATCATCGTTTACATAGTTGGCACAGCTGGGTATTCCTGCACTAGCGGTGTTGCTCGCATTGGTATTGGAAAAAGATTCATAGTTGCAGTTCAAAGTCACATTCAACGGAATGGCATTACAAGGCTCGTCGTTGTCAGGCGGAATAACACCACAAGTAATCATAAAACTTAAAGCACCACCTGTAGTCGATTCAGGGTCAGCCAAAATATAATATTCAACACCCGCAGTTAATTGAAAATAAGCACTAGTAGCTGCATCTGTCAATGTACCGATGCAATTCCAATTCAGTTCATCACAACCTAATGCCGCTTCTTTAAATTGGTAATCGATACCCGAGTAGGCGTTGTTTTGTACTATCGAGTAGCTGGCGGTGCTATCCGGAATAAAAGAGTACAATTGCTCTACACCATTGGTGGTTAAGCCACAGCCTGAAATTCCGTAACTACCATAACCGGGTGCTATGGTATCTGATTGTGTAGTGTTGCAAGTCAGACTTGGCGGTGGTGCTGTATTACATGGATTTGGAGGAGTCGTAATGCAAATGCTGAAGGTTCCAAATCCTATATCCAGCGGATTACTGTAAACGCGAACATAATAGTTGTTACCAACGGTTAATCCAGAAATTACGCCGCCTTCCACTTCGTTTCCTGTAGTAGCATCGTTACATGACCAACTGGTTAATCCTCCGATGCATGTACCTTCAAAAACTTCGAATACAGCATCGGTTAGGGTAGTTGGCGTTACAGTTATAACGTGAGTCGGATTGGTTGCTGTAAATTGGTACCACACATCGTCATCGGCCGAACCAGAACAGGCAGGGAGGGATTCGTCTGCACCTATGGTTGTTCCGTTGCTGCTAATGTTACACACACTAGTTGGGTTGACTGTAAGGGTTACGGCTCCCGCACACTCATCATTAGCGGGTGTAGGTGGACGGCAAGCCAGGGTAAAGTTGACTATACCTCCTGTTGCACTAAGCGGATCTATCATGATGTAGTATTCATCGCCATCATTTAAATCGATATAAGGACTGACGGTGTTGCCTTCCAATGTTGCAATACAGTTCCAGCCGAATTCGTTACAGCCGTTATTGGCTAACATTATCTGGTAATTTACCGGTCCGAAAGCACTGTTTTGTACTATGTAATAATCGCCGTTTTGAGTAGGTGTAAATACGTAAATGTTTTCTACACCAATAGCATTATCTCCGCAAGCAAAATTATTATAACTACCGTATCCGGCCGGAATGATTTGGTTGATGGTGGTTCCGCAAGTATCAATTTCGGTGATGGACAAACACGGATTAGGTGGCGCGCTAATACAGATGGTAAAACCACCCTGCCCGGCAGCTTCGGCTTCACTGTACACACGAACAAAGTAAGTATTTCCAACTATAAAACCTGTTATCGGAGCTGTTTCAGC
>Ga0208888_100270_pt1 | contig 27810 bp, 18 predicted proteins | sample LakWasM115_HOW13_2_FD_183929 | JGI IMG/M metagenome (GOLD analysis project Ga0208888, IMG submission 183929) | Freshwater sediment methanotrophic microbial communities from Lake Washington under simulated oxygen tension - Sediment Metagenome... | ecosystem: Environmental > Aquatic > Freshwater >...
GGCTGGGGGCCTGCGCCAGACCCTCAAGACCTTCAGCATGGGCCAGGCAGGTGCGGCGCTTCAGGGTGCCTCGGAACTGGCTGCGGGCCACCACCTCCTGCCCTGGGTAGCAGCCTTTCTTGAAGCTCACGCCGCCCACCGATTCGTGGTTCAGCATCTGGGGCACAAAGCTGTCGGTCTGCGTGGCGCCGGGGGTGGGCACAGCCGCCAGCACCTCTGACCAGGCCCAGAGCGACTCGGACAAGGCCGGGCCAGGCAGGGCGGCGTCTGATGCCGGGCCGATCCACAGCGCCCGGGCCACGCCGGCCGCCGGGTACAAGGCCACGGCGTGCCCCGCCGCATGGGGGGCGGCTGACCAAGGCAGGCTGCCCGCGGGCAGGGCGGCCAGGGCGGCCAGGGCGGCTTCGCCGGCCAAGCCTCGCACGGCCAATTCGGCACTGGCGTCGTCGAGTTTGACCTTGGCGCGCAGCACGAACATGGACAGGCGCTTCAAGGTGGCCGCCAGCAACTCTTTGGGGCACACCAGCCAGATTTCGGCCGCGCTCAGGCGCAGCAGGACAAAGCTGGCCAGCAGCCGCCCCTTGGCCGAGCAGTAGCCCGCCAGGCGGGCCTGGCCGTCAGGCAAGAGCACCACGTCCTGGGTCAACTGACCATGCAGGAACGAAGCAGCATCGTCGCCACGGGCGCGAATCACGCCCAGAGCGGACAAGGGCGCCACACCGTGCAGCAGCGCCTGGGGAGAATTCATGGCTTGTGTCATGCGTGAATTATCATCCCCCGTCAAAAACTTGTTCGCGATGGGGCTTGGGCTGTGCGTGCTTTGCTGGTGATGTTGGTATTGGTGGCAGCAGCCCTGGGCGGTGCCGTGTACTGGTGGCTGGATGCGCCCATGCGCCTGGCCGCCCCCACGATCGACCTGTCGATCGAGCCCGGCACCTCGCCGCGCGCCCTGGCGCAGGACGTGCAGGATGCCGGGGTGGAGGTGAACCCGCTGTTCCTGTACGCCTGGTTCCGCTTCTCGGGCCAGGCCCGTGGCATCAAGGCGGGCAGCTATGAGCTGGATGCCACCATCACGCCCAGGCGGCTGCTCAGCAAACTGGTGCGCGGCGAAGAGGCCCTGCGCGCCGTCACCCTGGTCGAGGGCTGGAACTGGCGTCAGGTGCGTCAGGCCCTGGCGCGGGCCGATCAGCTCAAGGGCGACAGCACCGAGCTCGACGACGCCGCAATCATGACCCGCCTGGGGCGCCCCGGCACCTTGCCCGAGGGCCGCTTCTACCCCGACACCTACACCTACTCCAAGGGCAGCAGCGACCTGGCCGTGCTGCAACGCGCGCTGCGTGCCATGGACAAAAAGCTCGAGGCGGCCTGGCAGGCGCGAGACCCCAACCTGCCGCTGAAATCGCCCGACGAGGCCCTGATCCTGGCCAGCATCGTCGAAAAGGAAACCGGGCGTGGCAGCGACCGCCCCCTGATCGCCAGCGTGTTCGTGAACCGGCTGCGCTCAGGCATGCTGCTGCAGACCGACCCGACCGTCATCTACGGCATGGGCGAGCGCTTTGATGGCAATCTGCGCAAACGCGACCTGCTGACCGACACGCCCTGGAACACCTACACCCGCGCCGGCCTGCCACCCACCCCCATTGCCATGCCCGGCCGGGGTGCCTTGCTGGCCGCCGTGCACCCTGCCGAGAGCCGTTCGCTGTACTTTGTCGCACGCGGCGACGGCAGCAGCCATTTCAGCGCCACCCTTGACGAGCACAATCGGGCCGTCAATCAATTTCAGCGTCGCCCATGACCCCAACCCCCCCCGGCTTGTTCATCAGCTTCGAAGGCATCGACGGTGCCGGCAAGACCACGCACATCGAGGGCGTGGTGGCGGCCTTCCGCGCCCAGGGGCGGGTGGTGTGCCAGACCCGCGAACCCGGTGGCACGCCGCTGGCCGAAAAGCTGCGCGCCCTGGTGCTGAACGACGCCATGGACCCTCTGACCGAGGCCTTGCTGATCTTTGCCGCCCGACGCGACCACCTGCAGCAGGTGATTGAGCCAGCCCTGGCCCGTGGCGAGGTGGTGGTGTGCGACCGCTTCACCGACGCCACCTTTGCCTACCAGGGCGGCGGCCGGGGCTTTGACCTGGACACGCTGGCCCAGCTCGAGCGCATGGTGCAAGGCCGGCCCGGCGGCAGCCTGCGGCAGCCCGACCTCACGATCTGGTTCGATCTGGACCCGGCAGTGGCTGCTGAACGCCTGGCCGATGCCCGCGTGCCCGACCGGTTCGAATCGCAGCCCGTGGCCTTCTTTGGCCAGGTGGCGGCCGGCTATGCGGCCCGGGCGGCCGCTGAGCCCAGCCGCTTTGAACGCATCGATGCGGCCCAAAGCCGGCACCAGGTGTGGCAGCAGATCACCCGGGTGCTGGTGCGCAAGGGCTGGCTGGCCATCATGGTGGCCGCCCACGGAGGCCCGCAATGAGCGATGAGCGCGACACCCGCTTGCCCCTGGCGCCCTGGTTGCAGCGGCAGCTCGACAGCCTGCTGAGCCAGCGCGGCCACGCCTGGCTGCTGCAAGGCCCCTCGGGCCTGGGCCAGTATCCACTGGGCCTGGCCCTGGTCGAGGCCTGGCTGTGTGACGCCCCCACGCCCCACGGCGCCTGTGGCCAGTGCGCCAGCTGCCATGCCGTGCGTGTGCGCACCCACCCCGACCTGATGGTGCTGATGCCCGAGACGGCCCTGCTGGCCTTGGGCTGGCCCCTGTCGGAGAAGGCGCAGTCCGAGATCGACGATAAAAAGCGCAAGGCCAGCCGTGAGATCCGTGTCGAGGCCATGCGTGAGGCCGTGCAGTTCGCCCAGCGCACCTCGTCGCGCGGGCGCGGCAAGGCCGTGCTGGTGTACCCGGCCGAAGACATGAACCACATCACGGCCAACGCACTGCTCAAGACCCTGGAGGAACCCCCGGGCGATGTGCGCTTTGTGCTGGCCAGCGAGGCCGCCCACCAGTTGCTGCCGACCATCCGCAGCCGTTGCCTGACGCACTCTCTGGTCTGGCCGGGGGCTGACGAGGCGGGCCATTGGCTGGCGGGGCAGGGGTTGCCGGCCGCTGCCGCCACGGTCCTGCTGCGCGCCGCGGGCGGGCGCCCCGAAGACGCCTTGATGCTGGCCGCGGAAGGCCTGACACCTGAATCCTGGGCCCAGTTGCCCCGCGCGCTGCTGCGGGGCGACCCTGGCGTGTTGGCCAACTGGCCCGCGGCGCGCAACATCCAGAGTCTGCAGAAGATCTGCCACGACCTGCTGGCCATGGCCTCAGGGGCGGCGCCGCGCTATTTCGCGTCCAACGAGTTGCCCCGGCCTCCGGCCCACAAGGTGCTGCTGCGCTGGGCCCGCAGCCTGAGCGAGGCGGCGCGCACGGCAGATCACCCCTATAACCCCGGTTTGATGTTGGAAGCGCTTGTGAGCGAGGCGCAAATCGCCCTAAACTCGGCCACAGAGTCCACGCCATGAACAGTCCCAGTACCCCGCGCCCCAGTGTTGTTCAGCTCGCCATCAAGGAAAAGGGCGCTTTGTATGCGGCCTACATTCCCTTGTTTGCCGAGGGGGGCATGTTCATCCCCACCGCGCGCGACTACCGACTGGGCGACGACGTGTACGTGTTGCTCTCTTTGCCGGACGATCCTCAGCGCTACCCGATTGCCGGGCGGGTGGCCTGGGTCACACCGCCGCGCGCTGCCGGCAACCGCACCCAGGGTGTGGGCATCCAGTTTCCACGTGATGAAAAATCCCGCTTGCTGAAGATCAAGATCGAGGAAATGCTGGGCAGCCACCTGGCCTCCGAGCGCCCAACCCAGACCATCTGAAGCCTGCCGGCCTCCCTGTGCTGCGGGTCGGACCAGCCCCTGTTTGAATGATGCCCGCCCTGATGCGGGCCTTTCCGTTGAGTTTTTCATGTTTGTCGATTCCCACTGCCACCTGACCTTTCCCGAGCTGACAGCCGAGTTGCCGGCCATTCGGCGTGCCATGGCCGAAGCCCAGGTCGACCGCGCGCTGTGCATCTGCACCACGCTCGAAGAGTTTGAATCCGTCCATGCGCTGGCCCTGCAGCACGACAATTTCTGGTGCACCGTGGGCGTGCACCCCGACAACGAAGGCGTGCTCGAGCCCAGTCTGGACGACCTGCTGCAGCGGGCGGCACTGCCACGGGTGGTGGGTATCGGCGAGACCGGGCTCGACTACTACCGCCTGGGCGAACGCACCGTGGCCGACATGGCCTGGCAGCGTGAGCGCTTTCGCACCCACATCCGAGCCGCGCAGGTCTGCGCCAAGCCGCTGGTGATCCACACCCGCAGCGCCTCGGACGACACCCTGGCCCTGTTGCGTGAAATGGGCGAAGACGGGCGTGAAGGCTCGGCCGGCGGCGTGTTCCATTGCTTCACCGAAAGCCTGCAGGTGGCCCGCGCGGCGCTGGACCTGGGCTTTTACATCTCGTTTTCCGGCATCCTGACCTTCAAGAGTGCCAGCGATCTGCGTGAGGTGGCCGGCTTTGTGCCGCTGGACCGCATGCTGATCGAAACCGACAGCCCCTACCTGGCCCCGGTGCCTTACCGTGGCAAGACCAACAACCCCTCGTACGTGCCCCACGTGGCGGCCCAGATCGGGCAACTGCGCGGCCTGAGCGCCGAGGCCGTGGGGGCGCAGACCAGTGCCAACTTCGAGCGCCTGTTCCGGGGCGTGATGAGTCCAGCCACCGGGAGTGCCGCATGAACCTCCATCGCCGCCAATGCCTGCTCGCCCTGGGGGCCAGCGCCGGGCTGAGCTTGCTGGGCCAGAGTGCTCATGCGGGCTCTTTCGAAGACTTTTTCACCGCCATCCGGCGCAATGACGCCAGCACGCTCCAGACCTTGATACGGCGTGGCTTCGACCCCAACACGGTGGACGAAGCCGGCCAGCCCGGCCTGATGATGGCGGTCGATCTGCAATCGGTGCGCGCCGTCGAGGCGCTGCTGAGCGCACCCAACATCCAGGCCGAGGTGCGCAACAAAAAGGGCGAGAGTGCCCTCATGCTGTGCGCCATCCGCGGTGATCTGGCCCTGGCCAAGCTGCTGATCGAGCACGATGCCGACGTCAACAAGACCGGCTGGACGCCGCTGCATTACGCGGCCTCAGGCACCACGCCCAATCAGGTCGAGATGGTGCGCCTGCTGCTGGACAACTCGGCCTACATCGATGCGGCCTCGCCCAATGGCAGCACACCGCTGATGATGGCGGCCATGTACGGGCGCAGCGATGTGCTCAAGGTGCTGATCGAAGAGGGGGCCGATGCCTCGCTGCGCAATGAGAAGGGCCTCACCGCCATCGACTTTGCCCAACAGGTGGGGCGCACCGCCAATGTCGAGGCGATTGCCTCGGCCCTGCGTGCCCGCCAGCCCAAGGGCACCTGGTGAGCGCCGAGACGACCCAAGCCACGGCCCTGGCGGCCTTTGACCATGTGGTGGCAGCCTCGTCCGGCTTCAGGGCCCGGGAGGGGCAGCGCCACATGGCCGAGCTGGTGGCACAGACCTTCAGCACCCCGACGCTGGGCAAATGCGAAGACGAGCCTGAGCGCGCCTTTGCCGTGATCGAGGCCGGTACGGGCGTGGGCAAATCGATTGCCTATGCGGCCCCCGCCATTGCCGCAGCCCTGGCGCGCAAGACCCGCGTCATCATCTCGACCGCCACCGTGGCCTTGCAAGAGCAACTGGTGCACAAAGACCTGCCCCTGCTCAGCCAGCTGATGCCCGAGCCCTTCACCCACGCCCTGGCCAAGGGACGCGGGCGCTACGTCTGCAAATACAAGCTGATGCGCTGGGTGAACGGCGAGGGGGAGCCTGATCTTTTTGCCGATGAGCTGCCGGCGGGCACAGCCCCGAGCGCATCGAGCAACGGACGCGCGCCGACCGAGTACCAGCTTCATTTCTACCGCCAGATGGCCACCGAGTTGAAGGAGCGCCGCTGGGACGGCGACCGCGACACCCTGGCCGTGCCACCCAGCCCCGAAATGTGGAGCCCGGTGGCCGCCGAAGCCAGCAGCTGCACCGCCAAGCATTGCCCCGACTACCAGGACTGTGTCTACTTCGACCAGCGCAAGGCCCTGGCCGCCTCGCAGGTGATCGTGGCCAACCACGACCTGCTGCTGGCCACGCTGAATGGCAACACGCTGCCCGATCTGTCGGATTGTCTGCTGGTGTTGGACGAAGGCCACCACCTGCCCGCCGTGGCCTTGAACCACTTCCAGGAAAGCACCGATCTGACGCGGCTGCGCTGGGTCGAACAACTGGCGCTGCGCGCCCGCAAGACGGCTGAGATGCTCGACCTGGATGCGGCAGCCGAACTGACAGGGCAGGGCAGTGCGCTCAAAACCCACCTCAATGAGGTGGCCCAGCAGGCCCTGGCCCTGTACCGCCCCAAAGGCCTGAGCGACGAGCCGGTCGAACTGCTGCCCATCGGGCCCTTGCCCGGCGTGCTGAACAACCCGGTGAGCGAGGTGCTGACGATTTCGGGCGCCATGCTCAAGCACCTGCAGGCCATTTCGGCCGCGCTGCGCACCCAGATGAAGGAGCGGCCCGAGGACTCGCGCGAGCTGGCCACGCATTACGTGCAACTGGGGGTGCTGGCCCCGCGCCTGGAGGCCGTGCAGGCTTGGGCCACCCTGATGTTGCTGGAGACCGAGGTGCCCGCGGCGCGCTGGTTCACCTTTGGTTTGTATGGTGAGTTCCTGTCGATCACCGCCTCGGCCAGCCCCATCCTGCCCGCCAGTGCCTTGCGCCACAAGCTGTGGGCCAAGGCCCGCGGCGTGGTGATCACCTCGGCCACCCTGACCAGTTGCGGCAGTTTTGACTTCTTCCTCAACGAAACCGGCCTGCGCGGGCTGGACAACGTCAGCACCCGGGTGGTCAGCAGCCCGTTCGACTTTGCCCGGCAAGGGCATTTTGTGGCGGTGGACACCCCGGCCGACCCCAAGCGCGCTGGCGAATACAACCAGGCCATGTGCAAGGAACTGATGGCCGACCTGGCCCAGGTGCAGGCCGGCGCGCTGGTGCTGTTCACCTCACGCGATCAGATGCGCACCGCGGTGGACAGCCTGAGCGGCAGCCTGCGCAGCCGCGTGCTGGTGCAAAACGACTTGCCACGCCAGACCCTGTTGCAGCGCCACCGCGAAAAGGTAGAGCGCGGCGATGCCTCCATCATTTTCGGCATGCAGTCCTTCGGCGAAGGGCTGGATCTGCCGGGGCGGCTGTGCGAGAGCGTGTTCATCTGCAAGCTGCCCTTTGCGCCGCCCTCGGATCCGGTGAGCTCGGCACGCTCCCAGTGGTTGCGCTCCAAAGGGCGCGACCCCTTCATGGAGCTGGTGGTGCCCGCGGTAAGCATCCGGCTGGCCCAGTGGGTGGGGCGGGCCATCCGCAGCGAAACCGATGAAGCCCATGTGTATTGTTACGATCGGCGCCTGATCAGCACCAGCTTTGGCCAGCGCCTGCTGGCGGGATTGCCGCCGTTCAAGCGGCAAAAGCGCAACAGCCAGGGGCAGGTTTTCGATCTGTGAGTCTCGGCCGGTGAGATGGGGCAGGGCGGAGCGGGCTCAGGCTGGCAAAGCTGTGGCACGGGCTTGCAACTGTTGCTCGAAATCTTCGATCGGGGCTGGCCGGCCGAACAGGTAGCCCTGGTAGGCCAGGCAACCCGATTGACGCAGAAATTCAAACTGAGCACTGGTTTCCACGCCCTCGGCAATCACTTCCAGACCCAGGTTGCGCCCCATTGCGATGATGGTCTTGATGAGGGTGGCGTCGTCGGTGTTGCCAGGCAGATCGGAGACAAAGCTGCGGTCGATCTTCAGCTCGTTGAGTGGAAAGTGCTTCAGCATCGATAAGGACGAGTAGCCTGTGCCGAAGTCGTCGATCGACAGCGACAGGCCCATCTCGTGCAGGGTCTGGAGCTTGGCGATCAGCTCCTGGCTTCTGCGCAGCATCAGGCCTTCGGTCAACTCCAGCCGCAGCAAGGCGGGCGAACAGCCGGTGACCTCGAGGCAGCGCGCCACAGACTCGATGAAATCGCTTCTCTCGACCTGACGTGCACTGACATTGATCGACAGCCGCAGAGCTTGCGTTGCGGGGTGCGCCTGCCAGGCGCGTAACTGTTGGCATGCCGTCAACAAAACCCATTCCCCAATCTCACAAATCAGATTGGACTCTTCTGCGATCGGAATGAAGTCCGCCGGCGACACCCAGCCTCGGCGAGGGTGTCGCCACCGCAGCAGCAATTCGGCGCCCAGCACCTCGGCTCGCCCATCCACCTGCAATTGGTAATAGGCCACCAGCTCCGACTGCGCGATGGCGTGGCGTAGCTCGGCCTCCAGATTGGCTCGTGCCTCCAACTGTGGTTGCAGGGTCTGGTCATAAAAGCAGACGGTATTGCGGCCGGCCTGTTTGGCCTGGTACATGGCCATGTCGGCTCGTTTCAGAACTTCGTTGACACTCAAATCATGGGCATGGAACAAGCAGATTCCGAGGCTGGGAGAGGTCTGGTACTCAAAACCCGAGATGTCAAAAGGCTTGTTCAATTCGGCAATGATCTTCTGGGACACTTGGCGACAGCCCATCACGGCGGCCTCAGGGCTGTCCCCCAGGCCCTCCAGCACCACCACAAACTCATCCCCCCCGAAGCGCGACACCGTGTCATGGCTGCGCATCATGTCGCGCAGCCGGCTACCGACCTGCTTGAGCAGCAGGTCTCCGGCAGAATGGCCCTTCATGTCGTTGAGGGTCTTGAAACGGTCCAGATCGAGAAACACCACGGCCCCGTGGTCCTTCTGCCGGGCACTCAATGCGAAGGCTTGTTCGATCCGGTCTAGCAGCAGGCGGCGGTTGGGCAAGCCGGTCAGCATGTCGTAATAGGCCAGCTGGTGCACCGCCTCGAGGTTCTTCTGGGCTTCGGTCTTGTCAACCACCAGGGCCGCGGCCGCGATGATTCGCCCGTCAATGTCTTTCAGCGGCGTTGCAAACCAGTCGCAAATGATGATCTGGCCGTCCTTGCGCAGGTTTTCGCTCTGGTTGTTCTGGGCCAGTCCATCCACGAACAGATGACGCATGACATGCACCACGCGCTCGCGCTCCCAAGGCGGCATCAAAAGGGTCAGAGGTTGGCCGAGCATCTCCTGGGCGGTGTAGCCGAACATGGTTTCTGCGGCGGCATTCCAGACGGTCACTCTGAAGTGAATGTCGCATTCAACAACCCCCATGGGGGTTTGACGGATGTGCAGTGCTTGGCGCTCGGCCATCTCATGGACGGCCTGTGAGCGCTGATTGGCCACGATGCGCAGGCCGATGTTCTCGCGCAGGTGATGGGACATCGAAGCGCTGGACAGGCTGATATAAACCATGAACAAGGCCAGCATCAGCGCCAGAGACACTGAGAAGGAGCTGCCATGGGTCAAAAACCCGGGCAAGGCCAGCAGATAGATGCCTGCGCAGAATAGACGCCCACAAGGGGGATCGATCAGGTAGGCCATGATGCCGCCACTGGACACCCCGACCAAAATCACCACCAGAAAAGCCTGGCCAACGGTGTCGCCGTCTGGGTAAAAAAGCCATCCAGCCACCCCCCACACTGCGCCGCAAGCCGCGGTGGCCACGCGGTACGCTGCCAACCAGTGCGTTGTCGGTTTGTCTGATGTAGAGCGGGTACGGAACTGCCAGGCCAGCATTTCGCGGACACCGTAAGTCAGCGTCGTCAAGCCTGCCCAGATCCACCAAGAGATCCGCGCAGCGTCTCCATGCTGAAGCGCCAGGACTGTGGCTGCCACCAGCAGGGCCACCAGAGTGCTTCGCCGTGTTGACCCATACACCAGGGTCAGCACTTCTGCGTTCAAGAGGTGCTTTTCCTGTTGGGTCAGGGGAGATGTCTCCTGACCATGAGCGAGTGTCTCCGTGCTCACAGGGTGCGCATCCTTTCGCAGCACCACACTTTGTGGTGGCTCACCCGATGCGCTTGAGCGAAGCGGACTGGCATGGGGCTCCCTCTTTGTTTGTATCAATGGGTAATTGATCATAAGTGACCTATTGAAAAACAACCACGACATTCACAGCCGTCCGTGTGAAAAACCTCGAATGCTTCGAATTTTCTCGAGTAAGGGTCTGTTCGCAGTGGGATTTGCTCCATGCACCTCAGTGGCTGTTTTCGAGCCCATGGCTGCATCAAAAGCCCTTCACGAAATAAGAGTTATATAAATAACATGGAACATGTGATTTAATATTTATACTTTAATAAAATACGATAAGCATCACTTATCAATGGTAATTTGGGCGTTTGGCCGGGAAATTGGGAGGAGGGATGGGTGCTCTCCAAAATGGCCTCGAATAGCCTTGCACATCGTGCTGGGCGAGGTCGAAATGCGCCCCGATGCAGCCTGGCGAGTACAGAGAGCTCTCACATAGCCCCCAGGGACAGGCGGGCTGCGCGTCCCAGCCTTGGCACAGCATAAAGACACATGAAGCCAACAGGCGACCACTCGATGCGCACAGCGCGAAACCACCCCGCAGACCCATTGGGTGGCGGTGTCACCTCGCAGGGCCAGACAGCCCGTGCCATTTCGCGGGAACGATCCGATCCGCTGTGCCGCGTTGCCAATCTGGTTTCGACCCAGCGAATGGCAACGAAGAACCCCGGCCGAGGGAGAGGTCACCAGAAGGTGCTGTGTGGCCAATGCCCCGATGAGGAATGCATGTTCCATGCATCAAGCACGAGGCCAGAACCCCTCCGAAAACAGTGTTGCCGGTGCCCTGCGTCACACCGCGAATGAACAGGGGAATGACTGGCCGCTCACTGGTTGCCCATCGCCAACCACCGATTCCGGGGCACTGAAGGCATGGCGTCGGTTTCGCCGGCTCCGATTCGAAAGCAGCGTCATGAGCCGAGCGCTTGGCACCAAGGCTGCGACATGGAGCTGACACACCGCGAAGAGAGGTGCATGTCCGGTCTGTATCAGCTCACGAATGCTTCTTCTATTTGACATAATATACATTGTATAAAGTAAACAATTGCCATCCTGAAGCAGGCAGCCGCCCAAACCCTGGCCCCTTGCAAGGTGCGGCGCAATCCGCAAGGGACGCCAACAGACCATCCGCAAAGCATGCCAGAGCCCCCCTGTTTGCCGTGCTGGCCGCTCGGTTGAAGCCCTGGGCTGCCCACCGAACTAGGGTTAACCCTAAAATACAACGCTTGGGCTGTGCAACGCGGCCCATTCTGTTCCAAGCGCAGGTCGCCATCGTGGTCTGCGTGCGTGTGGCCATCCACCCCAGGCCCCTGAACAGCTGAGATCCTGCCACACGACCTGCGGCCTTCACCATGCCTTGTTGCCGCTCAGGCGACCCATCCGAGCCCTCCATGACTTCCACTGCCCAGAGTGTGGCGCCGCAGGCACCGCACCGCCCCCTCAATCGCCATGACTACCAGACCCTTGCGCTGTCCGCGCTGGGTGGCACGCTGGAGTTCTATGACTTTGTGATCTACGTCTTTTTCGCCACCGTGTTGGGAGGCCTGTTTTTCCCGGCCGACATGCCCGACTGGTTGCGGCAGTTGCAGACCTTCGGCATCTTCGCCGCCGGCTACCTGGCGCGGCCTGTGGGCGGCATCGTGATTGCGCACTTTGGCGACAAGCTGGGGCGCAAACGCATGTTCACGCTCAGCATCTTCATGATGGCGCTGCCCACGCTGGTGATCGGCCTGTTGCCCACCTACGCCTCGATCGGCGTGGCGGCGCCTTTGTTGCTGCTGGCCATGCGCGTTTTGCAGGGGGCGGCCATTGGCGGCGAAATGCCGGGTGCCTGGGTGTTTGTGGCCGAACACGTGCCCCAGCGCCACTATGGCCTGGGCATCGGCACGCTCACCTCGGGCATCACAGGCGGCATCTTGCTGGGCTCGCTGGTGGCCATCGGCATCAACAGCCATTTTGAGGCGCCCGAGGTGCAGGGCTTTGCCTGGCGCATTCCGTTCATCCTTGGGGGCGTCTTTGGCATGGTGTCGGTGTACCTGCGGCGCTTTCTGCAGGAAACCCCGATCTTCAAGGAGCTGGAGCAGCTGCGCCACATTGCCGATGAACTGCCCGTGAAGACCGTGTTGCGCGAGCACCGCTGGGCCTGCGTGATCGTGGCCTTGCTGACCTGGGTGCTGTCGGCCGCGATCGTGGTGGTGGTGCTGTTCACGCCCACCTACCTGCAAAAAGTTCACCACATCCCGGTGACCCTGGCGTTGCAGGCCAACGCCCTGGCCACCTTGATGCTGACCCTCGGTTGCATTCTGGTGGGCTGGGCCAGCGACCGCCTGGGCACCCGGGCCGTGATGCTGATCGGCTTTGCCGGCTTGCTGATCAGCAGCTACCTGTTCTACACCGACCTGCCCGGTACGCCGGCCTCCCTGATGTGGCACTACGGCATCACCGGACTGTTTGTGGGCATCATCGCCATCGTGCCCATCGTGGGGGTGCGTGCCTTTCCGCCCCGGGTGCGTTTCAGCGGCCTGTCATTCGCCTACAACATGGCCTATGCCGTGTTTGGCGGGCTGACGCCGATCATCATCACCACCTGGTTGCAAAAAGACGTGCTGGCACCCGCGCACTACGTGGGCGCCCTGTCGGTGCTGGGCTTTGTGCTGGGCCTGGTGCCTTTTGTGGCCCAAGGGCATGTCAGCCCAGCCCTCAAGCCAACCCCCCGTTGATGCGTTGCACTGCACCGCCCTGCCCCGGCTTCATGCGGGCGGCAGCGGCGGGTGCTTCTGGGCGTTCTTGATCAGTTTGTCGGCCACGGCCTGCTCCAGGTCAATGCCGGTGTGGTCGGCCAGTTGCAACAGGTACAGCAGCACGTCGGCCATCTCTTCGCCCAGGTGCTGCTGCACGGTGGGTGTGTCACGGGTGCACGCCGCTTCATCGGGCGTCATCCACTGAAAGATCTCAGTCAGCTCGGCGGCTTCGACCATCAAGGCCATGGCCAGGTTCTTGGGGTTGTGAAAGGGTTGCCAGGCGCGGTCGGCGGCAAACTGACGCAACGTGGCCTGCAGGGCAGACAGATCCATCTTGAAATCCTTGAATGCGGGGCCAGCAGCCCCGGCCTGGATTTTCACCTTTCACTTACCCCTGAAATCCAAAGTGGCAACGCCGGCCGCTCTTGCAGGCCTCTCTCGCAGTGGGTCCAATCAGGCCTTTAACCCCTCCGTCGGCTGCCCCTCAAAGGGACCGAAGCCCAACATCGGAAAACCCATGACCACCCTCTCCTCTTTCCCCATCACCCACAAATGGCCTGCCCAACAGTCTGATCGCCTGCAACTGTATTCTCTGCCCACGCCCAATGGCGTCAAGGTGTCGATCATGCTGGAGGAGATCGGCCTGCCCTACGAACCCCATCTGGTGAGCTTTCAAACCCAGGATCAGCTGTCGCCCGAATTCCTTTCGCTCAACCCGAACAACAAGATCCCGGCCATCCTCGACCCCCATGGCCCAGGTGGCCAGCCCCTGGCCTTGTTCGAGTCGGGCGCCATTCTGGTCTACCTGGCCGAAAAGACCGGGCAGTTGTTGCCTGCTGATCCGGCGCGTCGTTACCAGACCCTGCAGTGGCTGATGTTCCAGATGGGCGGCATTGGCCCCATGTTTGGCCAACTGGGCTTCTTCCACAAGTTCGCAGGCAAGGACTACGAGGACAAGCGCCCGCGCGACCGCTACGTGGCCGAGTCCCGACGCCTGCTCGCGGTGCTGGAGCAGCACCTGCAGGGCCGTGCCTGGCTCATGGGCGACGACTACAGCATTGCCGACATCGCCATCTGGCCCTGGGTGCGCAATCTATTTGGTTTCTACGAGGCCGGCGACCTGGTGGGCCAGGCCGACTTTGTGCAGGTTCAACGCGTGCTGGCTGCGTTCGTGGCTCGACCGGCTGTGCAACGTGGCCTGAACATACCCACTCGTGACTGATCGACTTGATTGCCGTTTTGATCTGATGAATCGCATGCGATCAGGGTTTATCCACCCTCATAAGTGACATATTCAAGCCAGAATGATCTGCCGTTTCTGTTGAATATGCTGATTTTGCAGGAGTGTGCTCAGCCGACGTGGCTCAAGCGGTTTACATTTCAGCCTCGCCGGAGCAGCGACGGCACAACTCGGTGTTGTGAACAATCCAGTCACTGTGGCGGACCCAGTGGCTTCCCTAGAGACTTTCATGCGAATCAATGAACCTGTCACACAGCGCGAGCACCTCTACCCGCCCCACATGACCCCGGTGTCGGTCACCGACACCAAAGGGCGCATCACCTATTGCAATCAGGATTTCATCGAGCTGAGCGGCTTCGCCAAAGAGGAGTTGCTGGGCCAAGCCCACAACCTGGTGCGCCACCCCGACATGCCCGCCGAGGCTTTCCGCGACATGTGGGCCACGGTGCAGCAAGGCCAGCCCTGGACCGGGCTGGTCAAGAACCGGCGCAAGAACGGCGACCATTACTGGGTGCGGGCCAACGCCACGCCCATGCGCGATGGCCAACGCATCACGGGCTTTCTTTCCGTCCGCACGGCCCCTCGCCGTGAAGAAATCGATGCCGCCGAAGCGCTCTACGCCACCCTGCGCGAAGAGGCCCGACAAGGGCATCTGCGCCATGTGCTGGATCAGGGGGCCGTGCTGCGCACTGGCCTGGCCGGTCGTTGGCAGCAGGCCACTCGCCTGCTCGTCCCGCTGCGACTCAGCGCTCTTTACGCTGCCGTGGCAGGTGCCACCTGGGCTTGTGCCGCGTTCGGCGCGCCGTCTGGCCTCACCGCGGCGGTGGGCCTGCTCGGGTCCTTGGCGGCCGGCTACCTCACCCACGCCTGGAGTGTGGCCCCCCTGCGTCAGGTCATGAGCGACGCCAACCGCCTGGCCTCGGGTGACCTCTCCGAAGAGATCAAGACCGGTGCCCCGGGTGTGCTGGGCCAGTTGCAACAAAGCCTGCACCAGTTGTCGGTCAACCTGCGCACTGTGGTGCGCGATGTGCGCCAACAGGTTGATTACCTGGGCGACGCCGTGCGCGAGGTGGCCGCGGGCAACCACGACCTGTCCAACCGCACCGAATCCCAGGCGGCCAGCCTCGAGAAGACGGCCGCCGCCATGGAAGAGATCAACAGCATGGTCAGCCAGAGTGCGGCCGCGGCCGCCCAGGGCGCCCACCTGGCCACAGAAACCTCGCACGTCACCGAGCGCAGCAACCAGGCCGTGCAATCGGTGGCCCAGACCATGACAGGCATCACCGACTCTTCCCACAAGATCGGCGAAATCATCCACCTGATCGAAGGGGTGGCTTTTCAGACCAACATCCTGGCCTTGAACGCTGCCGTCGAAGCCGCCAGGGCTGGCGAAAGCGGGCGCGGCTTCGCGGTGGTGGCGTCCGAAGTGCGCGCCTTGGCCCAGCGCACGGCCGGCGCGGCCAAGGAGATCCGCCAGTTGATCATTGAATCCTCTGAGCGCATCGACAGCGGCAGCCAGCAGACCCAGGATGCCCGGGGTCGCATGGACGAGGCGCTGGCCGCCGTGGGCAAGGTCAGCATGGTGCTGCACGACATCAGCCACTCGGCTGCCGAGCAGCAAGGCGGCATCGCGCAGATCAATGCGGCCGTGGCCGACATGGACTCGATCACCCAGCAGAACGCAGCCCTGGTGGAGCAACTGGCTGCCGCGGCCAAGGCCTTGCACATCGAGGTCGACGAGGTCGGGCATTCAATGCGCCTGTTCCGCCTGGCCCACGGCGAAGCCTCGATTGCCGACCTGGACGCCGTGGCCCTGCGGCGTGAGATGAAGCAGCTTCCCCCCGGCTGAAAACGGCAGTTTCAGCCCTCGGGACACGCGGGATCATCCTGGCACCCCGCGAGAACCGGTTCAGAAGCTCTCCCAATCGGGTTCAGAGGCGGTCGCCGCCGCGCCACCCTGTGCCCGAATCCGCGATGAGGGGCTCGACCCATGCGCCATGGATTGGGGGGCGGCCTGGGTGGCCAGCTTCAGGGCAGGCCGATCACCCTCCCCCGTCAGCTGGGGCGTGACTGTATCCGACACAGCCGCATCACCCGGGGCCGGTGCGCCCGGAGCAGATGTTGCCGCTCTGGGCCTGCTGCGGCCCGGGGCAGGAGCCCCCCCTTCCAGCTTGAACAGCGACACGGCCTGCACCAGATCCTCGGCCTGCGTGCGCAGGCTGCCCGCTGCGGCCGCCATCTCTTCCACCAGGGCCGCATTCTGCTGCGTGGCGTGGTCCATGTGGGTCACGGCCTCACCCACCTGGGCCACGCCGGCGCTCTGCTCGCTGCTGGCCGTGCTGATTTCGCCAACCACGGCACTGACCCGGCGGATGGCCTCCACCACCTCCTGCATGGTCTGGCCGGCCTGGTTGACCTGTTCACTGCCCTGCTCCACCCGCTCGACGCTGGCGGTGATCAGGGTCTTGATCTCCTTGGCTGCTTCGGCACTGCGTTGGGCCAGGCTGCGCACTTCGGAGGCCACCACGGCAAAGCCTCGTCCCTGCTCGCCGGCGCGTGCTGCCTCCACCGCGGCATTCAGGGCCAGGATGTTGGTCTGGAAGGCAATGCCATCGATCACGCCGATGATGTCGGCGATGCGCCGAGAACTGTCGTTGATGCCATGCATGGTGTGCACCACCTCGGCCACCACGGCACCGCCGCGGCTGGCCACCTGGCTGGCATGGACCGCAAGCTCGCTGGCCGTGCGTCCGTGGGCGGCGTTCTGACTCACGGTCGACCCCAGTTGCTCCATCGAGGCCGCCGTCTCTTCGAGCGAGCTGGCCTGGCTTTCGGTCCGGGCATTGAGATCCTGGTTGCCTTCGGCGATCTGGGCGCTGGCGCTGGCCACGCTCTGGGCATTGTCTCGCACGGTGCGCACCACACTCGTGAGGCCCTCACCGATGCGATTGATGGCCTCCTGCAGCAGGCCCACTTCATCACGCCGGCGAACCGCCAGTTGCACGGTGAGATCGCCGTGCGCGATCCGGTCGGCCGCTTGTCCCACCTCGGCCAGCGGTTGCACCACCAGTTTGCGGAACATCAGCCATCCGGCCAGCGAGATCAGCAGCACGATGGCCAGGCCCAGGCCGCCATAGAGATTGCGCATGTGCACGACCTCGGCCGAGAACTCGTCGATGTAAGTGCCGCCCGCCACCACCCAGTCCCATTCCTTGAGGTAGGTGAAGGCCACCACCTTCTCACGTGGCCGGGTTTCGCCGAGTTCGGCATTGATCCAGGGATAACGCAGCACCCCGTTCTTGCGCTCCAGCATTTCGCGCACGAAGGGGTGCCCATCGGCATCCTTGGCCTCGAGCATGTTCTTGCCCTCCTTGGCCGGATGGATGACCAGATCGCCTTGCGGGGGGCCCGTGCGGGCATCGAGCACATAGAAGTACCCGGTATCTCCGATCTTCAGTTCACGGATGGTCTTCTTCAGAATGCCGAGGTATTCGGTGAAGTCCTGCGCCACGAAGGTCATCCCGACCAGCTTGCCCTCGCTGCTGTGCAGGGGGTCGTATCGGGTCATGTATTGGCGGCCGAACAACGCGATCAAGCCCACATAGGGCTGGTCTTGCAAGCCAAGTTGATAGGCCGGGTGCTGGCGGTCCAGCAGCGTGCCGGTCGCGCGTTGACCCTGCTCGTTCTTGAGCGAGGTGCTGATCCGCACGAAATCATCGCCGCTCTTGACGAACACGGTGGTCGTGCTGCGGGTCAGCTGCGAGAACTCGTCAATGAGGCTGGTGTCGGCGTTGAGGGCGCGGCCCTGCCAATTCAGCATTGGTATCGGCTTGCCCCCCATCTCGACAGTCTCGCCACCGAGGCTGACCCGCTTGTCCAGGCGCGCATTGAAGGCCTTGCCCAATTCGGTGGTGCGAAGGCGAAGATCGTCGTCCGTCGCACGGACCAGCTTGGTCAGCAATTCAGTTCGGTCCTGCACCTCAAGGGTGGCACGCTGCTCAATGGAGCGCGCGGTCGACCAGGTGATCGCACCGATCAGGGCTGCGAGCACCACCAGGACCAAGAGGAAATTGCTCAGTGACAGGCGAGTCCCCAAGCCCATCTCACGCGACGAGGCGTGCGTATCAGTCATCATCAAACTCCCATCAGGCGCGCCGCCAGAACAGATTCCCAGCCCGGACGCCTTGCATACAAGACATCAAAACGGATGAGAGTGTGTCTCGCTTCGTTTTTCAGGCCATTGATGCTGGTCAAATTTGTCGCGAGCCATGAAAAAGCCCGGTCTGACGGGAGCGTCAGCCGGGCTGGCAGGACAGGTCACTGAGGCGCAGGCCTCGGGGCTCAAACCGCCCCGCGGATGGGCATCAACTCACCCACTTGCGGGCGTTGCGCCAGATGCGCATCCAGGGGCTGAACTCGGATTTGTCGCCCGAAGTCCAGCTCATCTGCACGTTGCGGAACACGCGCTCGGGGTGCGGCATCATGGCCGTGAAGCGGCCGTCGGCCGTGGTCACGGCGGTCAGGCCCGCCGGGCTGCCGTTGGGGTTGAAGGGATAGGCCTCGGTGGCCGCACCAAAGTGGTCCACAAAGCGCATGGCCGCGATCGCCTCAGCCGGCTTGCCCCGGTACTTGAAGTTGGCATAGCCCTCGCCGTGCGCCACGGCGATCGGCAGGCGGCTGCCGGCCATGCCTTGCAGGAACAGGCTGGGCGACTCCAGCACCTCCACCATGGACAGGCGGGCCTCGAAGCGCTCGCTCTGGTTGGTGGTGAAGCGCGGCCAGGCTTCGGCGCCCGGGATGATGTCGGCCAGTTCGGCAAACATCTGGCAGCCATTGCACACGCCCAGACCGAAGGTGTCGCTGCGGCCGAAGAAGCCCTTGAACTGCTCGGCCAGCACCGGGTTGAAGGTGATCGAGCGGGCCCAGCCGATGCCGGCACCCAGGGTGTCGCCATAGCTGAAACCACCGCAGGCCACCACGCCCTTGAAGTCGCCCAACTGGGCCCGGCCGCTTTGCAGGTCGGTCATGTGCACGTCGTAGGCCTCAAAGCCTGCCTCGGTGAAGGCATAGGCCATCTCGACGTGCGAGTTCACGCCCTGCTCGCGCAGAATCGCCACCTTGGGACGGCTCAGGTTCAGGAACGGTGCGGCCACGTTGTCGGCCGGGTCAAAGCTCAGGCTCACATGGGCGCCCGGGTCGCTGGGCGCGCCGGCCGCGGCGTGCTCGGCATCGGCACAGGCCGGGTTGTCGCGGCGCTGGCAGATCTTCCAGCTCACCGCATCCCAGACCTGGTGCAGGTCCGACAGGCTGGCACTGAACACGTTCTTGGTGTCGCGCCAGACCTGGATCTCGCCCTTGCCCACGTCCAGCGCGGCGCCGGCGGGGCGGGTCTTGCCGATGAAGTGGCTGTGCTTGCTCAGGCCGTGCTCGCGCAGGGTCTGCATGACCTCGTTGCGCTCGGCGGTGCGCACCTGCAGCACCACGCCCAATTCTTCGCTGAACAAGGCCTTCAGGGTCAGCTCTTCACGGCGGGCGCTGACCTGCTGCGCCCAGTTCTTGCTGTCGCCGTACTCGGCGCGGCTATCGCTGATGCCGTCGCCTTCGGTGACCAGCATGTCCACGTTCAGGGCCACGCCCACATGGCCGGCAAAGGCCATTTCGCACACGCTGGCGAACAGGCCGCCATCGCTGCGGTCGTGGTAGGCCAGGATCTTGCCCTGGGCCCGCAAGGCGTTCACGGCGTTCACCAGGTTCTTCAGGTCTTGCGCGTCGTCCACATCGGGCACCGAGTCGCCCACCTGGTTCAGCACCTGGGCCAGGATCGAGCCGCCCATGCGGTTTTGGCCCTTGCCCAGGTCGATCAGCACCAGGGTGCTGTCGTCCACGCTGGCATCGAGCTGCGGCGTCAGCGTGCCGCGCACGTCGCCCAGGCTGGCAAAGGCGCTCACGATCAGGCTGACCGGCGAGGTCACCTTCTTGGCCTGGCCCGATTCGTCCTTCCACTGCGTGCGCATGGACAGGCTGTCCTTGCCCACCGGGATCGAGATGCCCAGGGCCGGGCACAGCTCCATGCCCACGGCCTTCACGGTTTCGTACAGGGCAGCGTCTTCACCGGCCTCGCCGCAGGCGGCCATCCAGTTGGCCGACAGCTTCACGCGAGGCAGTTCGATGGGGGCGGCCAGCAGGTTGGTGATGGCTTCGGCCACCGCCATGCGGCCCGAGGCCGGGGCGTCCAGCGCCGCCAGCGGGGTGCGCTCGCCCATGCTCATGGCTTCGCCGGCAAAGCCCTTGTAATCGGCCAGGGTCACGGCGCAGTCTGCGACCGGCACCTGCCACGGGCCCACCATCTGGTCGCGGTGGCTCATGCCGCCCACGGTGCGGTCGCCGATGGTGATCAGAAAGCGCTTGCTGGCCACGGTCGGGTGGGCCAACACCTCGATGGCGGCCTGCTGCAGGCTCACACCGGTCAGGTCCACCGGCTTGAACTGGCGGGCCACGGTCTTCACGTCGCGGTGCATCTTGGGCGGCTTGCCCAGCAGCACATTCATCGGCATGTCGACAGGGGTGGCTTGGCCTTCATCGGCCAGCACCAGTTGACGCTCTTCAGTGGCCACGCCCACCACGGCAAACGGGCAGCGCTCACGCTCGCAGAAGGCCTTGAACTGCTCCAGCGATTCCGGGGCAATGGCCAGCACGTAGCGTTCCTGGCTTTCGTTGCTCCAGATTTCCTTGGGGGCCAGGCCGGATTCCTCCAGCGGAACCTTGCGCAGATCAAAGCGGGCGCCTCGGCCGGCATCGTTGGTCAGTTCAGGGAAGGCGTTCGACAGGCCGCCCGCGCCCACATCGTGGATGGCCAGGATCGGGTTGCCCGCGCCCTGGGCCCAGCAATGGTTGATCACCTCTTGCGCCCGGCGCTCGATCTCGGGGTTGCCACGCTGCACCGAGTCAAAGTCGAGCTCGGCGGCATTGGCGCCGGTGGCCATCGAGCTGGCGGCACCACCGCCCATGCCGATGCGCATGCCCGGGCCGCCCAGCTGGATCAGCAGCGTGCCGGCCGGGAACTCGATCTTTTGGGTCAGCTTGGCGTCGATCACGCCCAGACCGCCCGCAATCATGATGGGCTTGTGGTAGCCGCGGCGGATGCTGTCCACGTCAGACTCAATCGTCTGCTCGTACTCGCGGAAGTAGCCCACCAGGTTCGGGCGACCGAACTCGTTGTTGAAGGCGGCGCCGCCCAGGGGGCCTTCCACCATGATCTGCAGCGGGCTGGCGATGTGCTCGGGCTTGCCGAACTCGGTGCTCTGCTGCTCGTCGAACACCAGGCGCGACACGGTGAAGCCGGTCATGCCGGCCTTGGGCTTGGAGCCCCGGCCCGTGGCGCCTTCGTCGCGGATTTCGCCGCCCGCGCCGGTCGAAGCGCCCGGGAAGGGCGAAATCGCGGTCGGGTGGTTGTGGGTTTCCACCTTCATCAGCACGTGGTGGGTGGCTTCGCTCTTGGCATAGGCCACCGACTGGCCCTGGGCCGAGGCGGCGTTGAAGCGCTCCACCACATGGCCTTCCATCACCGAGGCGTTGTCCGAATAGGCAATCACGGTGTGCTGCGGGGCCAGTTGATGCGTGTTGCGGATCATGCCGAACATGCTTTTGTCTTGCGCCACGCCATCGATGGTGAATTGGGCGTTGAAGATCTTGTGCCGGCAGTGCTCGCTGTTGGCCTGGGCAAACATCATCAACTCCACATCGGTGGGGTTGCGCTGCAAGCCGGTGAAGGCGGCCACCAGGTAGTCGATCTCGTCGTCGGCCAGGGCCAGGCCGAACTGGGTGTTGGCGGTTTCCAGCGCGGCACGGCCGCCGCCCAGCACATCCACGTATTCCATGGCCTGGGCCTGCAGTTCGGTGAACAGGCCGGCCGCCTGGGCACGTTCGAACATCACCGACTCGGTCATGCGGTCGTGCAGCAGGGCCGCCACGGCCAGGCGCTGCTCTTCGCTCAGGGCCGCCTTGCCCAGCAGGGGCTGCTTCAGGGTGATCACGTACTCGGTCACACGCTCGACGCGCTTCAGGGCCAGGCCGCAGTTGTGGGCGATGTCGGTGGCCTTGGAGGCCCAGGGCGACACGGTGCCAAAGCGCGGGCTGACCAGCAGCAGTTCGCCCTCGGTGGGGCCGGTGTAGGGGTCGCCGTAGGTCAGCAAGGCGGCCAGGCGCTCGCGGGTGGCCGCGTCGGGCTGCTGTTCGGACGCCACCAGGTGCACAAAGCGCGCAGCGATGCCGGAGATGCGGTCGTGGATGACTTGCAGCCGGGGCAGCAGTTGCTGAACCCGGAAAGCGCTCAGGGCGTTGCCGCCTTCAAAGGTGCTGATGTGCAGGTGGTGCATCGTGGGCGAGGGGTGCGAGGTCACTTGGGCGGCCTGTTTGGGTGGTGCTGCAGGGGCTGGGGGCAGAACGGCCGGTCGCTGAATGGGACCGGCCCGCCCTGACCCGAGCGGTGCGTGGAAAACCCGGCATTTTAGCGTGTGGGCGGGCAGCTCACCCGATCAGACGGTGGCAGCACCGCCTCCATCACCCGCTGCCCCACCCTTTCCTGCTACCGATTCAGGGGCGCGCAGCGCGCTTCACCTCCTGGCTCAAGAACCGGTACAGCCGAGGATCATGGGCATAGGCCACGTTGAAGCGCAGCCAGGGCGTGGGCTTGAGGTCGGGCCGGAACAGGTTGCCCGGGGCCAGCATCAGCCCCTCGGCCACCGCGCGCTGGGCCACGGCCTGCACATCCACCCCGTCGCGCCCCAGGCCGGCCCACACAAAAGGCCCTCCCTGCGGGCGGGTGAACAGCTGCATGCCGGCCGCCTCCAGCCCGTCGCACACCTGGCGCTGGGCCTGGGTCAGGCGCTCGGCCAGCCTGGCCACGTGGCTGCGGTAATGCCCGTCCACCAGCACCGTGTGCACCAGCTTCTCGGTCAACTCCGAGCTGGTCAGGCTGCCCAGCATCTTCTGGTAGACCAGCTTTTCGGCCAGGTCTTCGCTCACCGCCGCAAAGCCCACCCGCAGGCTGGGCGTGATGGTTTTCGAGAAACTGCCCACATAAGACACCCGCCCCAGCGGCGCCAGGGCGGCCAGGTTGACCGAACCCGGGGGCTCCAGGCCGGCCATGACCTCGTTCTCCACCACATGAAAGTCATGCTGCTCGGCCAGTTTCAGCACCTGGGCCGCCACCGCCGGTGAGCATTGGCTGCCGGTGGGGTTGTGCAGCGTGGTGGTGGTGAAAAAGGCCTTTGGACGGTGCCGTTGGGCCAGGGTGGCCAGGGCCTGCACATCGGGGCCGTCCAGCCGGCGCTCCACCCCGATCAGGCGCAGGTCCATGGCGCGCAACGCGGCAAAGAAGTTGGTGGCCCCCGGCGAGTCGACCAGCACCGTGTCGCGCGGCTGCAGCAGGCAGCGCCCCAGCAGCGCCAGGGCCTGCGTGGCGCCATGCGTGAGCACCAGTTGGTGCGGGTTGGCCTGCACCCCGCGGGCCGCCAACTGGGTCTGGATCTGTTGGCGCAGCGGCAGGTAGCCATGCGCCGTGCCGTAATGGGCCAGGCCGGCGGGGCTCTTGCGCGCCAGGCTGGCCAGCGCCTGGCGCACGCCCTCCAGGTGCAGCCAGTCGGGGGGCAGCCAGCCGCAGCCGGCGTTGAGCAAGGCGCTGTCGTCTTCGAACACGCGCTGGATCAGCCACAGCGAATCCACCTGGGTGCGGCCCACAAAGGGGCGGTGGCGCGGCTGCGCCTTGGCCGGGGCCGCCACGTAGTAGCCGCTGCCGCGGCGCGCCTCCACATAGGCTTCGGCCACCAGGCGCTGGTAGGCGTGGGTGACCGTCATGGTGCTGATGCCCTGCTCGCGCGCCAGGCCCCGCACCGAGGGCAATCGGGTGCCGGGGCGCAGGCTGCCCTTGTCGATCAGGGCGGCCAGGGCCTCGAACACCTGGCGCACCAGCGGCGTGGCGCTGTCGGGCTGCAAGGTGATCATCGTGGTGCACCCCCGTCAAAAGCGGTCGGCCATGCCTGAAAACGGTGCGCCAGGGGCCTGTTGCTGGGGCATGCGGGCGCGGGTGGGGTGCGTACTGTGCTGATCTTCATGGCCCCAACTGTACATAGTCAATTGGTATCAGGCGTGACTAAATACCCCCATCGCTGAAGGCTGCCCCGCACAGCGATCGCAGCCCGTCAACGGCCCCGTCACCCCCCTTGCTACCGAACAGGAACCTGTCCATGCCCCTGCCACTGCACAAAGCCTTGTCCGAACGTTCCTTCAACAGCGCCCGCCGCCGCCAGTTGGCCGCCGGCCTGCTGTTGGGCCTGGCCGCCGCCGGCACCCACCTGGGTGCCCTGGCCGACACCAAGACGCTGCGCATCATCCCGCACTCGAACATCACGGTGCTCGACCCGATCTGGACCACGGCCTACATCTCGCGCAACTTCGGCTACATGATCTACGACACCTTGTTCGGCACCGATCTGGAAGGCCGCATCAAGCCGCAGATGGTCGACAAGTGGAGCGTGTCCAAAGACAACAAGACCTGGACCTTCAAGCTGCGCGACGGCCTGGAGTTCCACGACGGCAAGCCCGTCACCAGCGAAGACGTGGTGGCCTCGCTGACCCGTTGGGCCAGCCGCGACACCATGGGCGGCCAGCTGGCCAAGGCCCTGGACCACTACGAGACCCCCGACGCCAAGACCTTTGTGCTGGTGCTCAAGGAGCCCTTCGGCCTGGTGCTCGAAGCCCTGGGCAAGCCCTCGGCCAACGTGCCCTTCATCATGCCCAAGCGCGTGGCCGACACCCCGGGCGACACCCAGATCAAGGAAACCATCGGCTCGGGCCCCTACACCTTCAAGGCCGACGAGTACCGCCCCGGCGAAAAGGTGGTGTTCCTGAAGAACGCCCGCTACAAGCCCCGCGCCGAAGCCCCCTCGGGCACCACCGGCGGCAAGAACGTGTATGTGGACCGGGTCGAGTGGGTGATCGTGCGCGATGCCCAGACCCAGATGAACGCCCTGATCAACGGCGAGGTCGACATCCTGGAGCAGCCCGCCTTCGAGCAATATGCCACCCTGCGCAGCAACCCCGACCTGACCCTGGTGGATGCGCAACCCGCGGGCAACCAGTTCATCTTCCGCTTCAACTTCCTGCACGCGCCCTTCAACAACGAGAAGATCCGCCGCGCCGCCATGCTTGCCATGGGCCAGGAAGCCTTCCTCAAGACCCAGGTGGGCGCCCCCGGCATGTCGCGCTACTGCAAGAGCATGTTCCCCTGCGGCACGCCCTTTGAATCCGATGCCACCGGTGAGTACACCGGCATCGCCAACCCGGCCAAGGCCAAGGCCTTGCTGGCCGAGGCCGGCTACAAAGGCGAACCGGTGGTGCTGATGCGCCCCACCGACCTGGGCGCCATCGCCAAGCTGCCCCTGGTGGCCAAGCAGCAACTGGAGCAGGCGGGCTTCAAGGTCGACCTGCAGACCATGGACTGGCAGACCCTGGTGGCCCGTCGCGCCAAGAAAGACCTGCCCAGCGCTGGCGGCTGGAACGCCTTCATGACCTCCTGGACCGCCTCCGACATCCTCAACCCCCTGACCATGGCCATGATGAATGCCGGTGGCGACAAGGGCTGGTTCGGCTGGCAGGACGACCCCGAGCTGCAGAAGATCAAGCTGCAGTTCTCGCAGGCCAGCACCGACGCCGACAAGAAGAAGCTGGCCCAGGCCGCCCAGCTGCGCGCCTTCGAGACCGTGACCCACGTGCCTGTGGGCCAGTACAGCCAGCCGGCTGCCGTGCGCAAGGGCATCACCGGCCTGGTGCCGGCCGGCGCCCAGGTGTACTGGAACATCAAGAAGCCCTGATCGGGGCCCTGGCTGACTGACTTGCCTGCCTCCCAGCCTGATGGGCCTGGCCTGCGCCTTCACCAGCGTGTGCGCAGCCGGCCCAGGGGCCTTTGTTTTCCGGAGATCTCCTGATGCTTTCTTTCCTGGCCAAACGACTGCTGGCCACCTTGCCGGTGCTGCTGGTGGTGGCCGTGGCGGTTTTCATGATCGTGCGGCTCACGCCCGGCGACCCGGCCGCCGTGATCGGCGGCAACAGCGCTACCAGTGAAGACCTGGACCGCATCCGCGCCCAGCTGGGCCTGACCCAGCCACTGTGGCAGCAGTTCCGCCTGTGGGGCGGGGCCGTGCTGCAGGGCGACCTGGGCCACTCGTTCTTCATGAACAAACCCGTGGTCGAGCTGATCGCCCAGCGCATGGAGCCCACCCTGTCGCTGGCCGCCGGCACCCTGCTGCTGGCCATCGTGCTGGCCCTGCCCCTGGGCACCCTGGCCGCCTGGCGCATGGGCAGCTGGCTGGACAAGGCCGTGATGGCGTTCTCGGTGGCCGGCTTCTCGGTGCCGGTGTTCGTGGTGGGCTATGTGCTGATCTATGTGATGGCGCTGCAGCTGCACTGGTTTCCAGTGCAGGGCTACCGGCGCCTGGAGGCCGGTGTCTGGCCCTGGCTGCACCAGCTGATCCTGCCCTGCCTGACCCTGTCGGTCACCTACGTGGCCCTGCTGGCCCGGGTCACCCGCGCCGCCGTCAGCGAGGCCCTGACCGAGGACTACATCCGCACCGCCCGCGCCAAGGGCATCACCGAACTGGCCGTGCTGACCCACCACGCGCTGCGCAACGCCGCCGTGCCGGTGATCACCGTGATCGGCGTCAGTGCCGCCCTGCTGCTGGGCGGCGTGGTGGTGACCGAGACGGTGTACGCCATCCCCGGCCTGGGCCAGCTCACGGTGGACGCGGTGCTGAACCGCGACTTTCCGGTGCTGCAGGGCGTGGTGCTGTTCTTTGCGCTGGCCTATGTGCTGATCAACCTGCTGGTCGACCTGAGCTACCTGTTCCTCGACCCGCGCATCCGTTACTGACCCCCTTCCCCGGATCTCTCATGAGCAACTGGAACAAACTCTGGCGCAACAGCGCCGTGCGCCTGGGCTGCGCGGTGCTGGCTGTCCTGCTGCTGCTGGCCGTGCTGGCCCCGTGGCTGGGCACCTTCGACCCCTCGGCCATGGACCCCAGCTTCATCTCGGTGGCCGCCGGCACCCGTGGCGAAGTCACCCTGCCCGACGGCCAGACCCTGCAGCATGTGTTCTGGATGGGCAGCGACAACTTTGGCCGCGACATCTGGAGCCGCGTGCTCTTCGGCACCCGCGTTTCGCTGGGCGTGGGGCTGTGCACCGCCGTGCTGGCCATCACCGGTGGCTGCCTGCTGGGCATGCTGGCGGGCTACTTCAGGCCCGTGGACGCGGTGGTGATGCGCCTGGTGGACGGCATGATGGCCATCCCCGCCGTGTTGGTCGCCATCACCCTGGTGGCCATGCTGGGGGCCAGCCTGCCCACGGTGATCCTGGCCATCGCCGTGCCCGAGATCCCCCGCGTGACGCGGCTGGTGCGCGCCCTGGTGATGGGCCTGCGCGACGAGCCCTTTGTCGAGGCAGCACGGGCCCTGGCATCGTCCAACCTCACCATCCTGTGGCGCGACATCCTGCCCAATGCGCTGGCCCCCCTGATCGTGCAGGGCACCTTCATTGCCGCCTCGGCGGTGCTGACCGAGGCCATCCTGAGCTTTCTCGGCCTGGGCCTGCCGGCCGACGTGCCCACCTGGGGCAACATCATGGCCGAAGGGCGGGTGCAGTTTGCCCAGAGCCCGGGCAATGTGATGTTTCCGGCGCTGTTCCTGGTGCCCACCGTGCTGGCCATCAACCTGCTGGGCGACGGCCTGCGTGACGTGCTGGACCCCAAGTTCTCCAAGCGAGCCTGAGCG
>Ga0208888_100271_pt1 | contig 27789 bp, 26 predicted proteins | sample LakWasM115_HOW13_2_FD_183929 | JGI IMG/M metagenome (GOLD analysis project Ga0208888, IMG submission 183929) | Freshwater sediment methanotrophic microbial communities from Lake Washington under simulated oxygen tension - Sediment Metagenome... | ecosystem: Environmental > Aquatic > Freshwater >...
GTCGCGCCAGAAGCTCAGCGACAGATACTGGCCTGGGTCGGAAAGGCTTTGGTAGCGCGCCACCGACACAAAGCCATCCATGCGCTCAAGCTGCTCGCGCAGCGCCGCCGCGATCTCGAAGTAACGTGGCGCCTGCCCTGGCCGTGGCCGCACCTCGAAGATCACCGCGATCATGCCGCCCCCTCCACCCACCCCGTGGGCGCCCGCAGGTAGCTGCTGTCGACCACCTCGGGAAAGGTGCGCTCCTCTTTCAAGATGAAGCGCTCGCGCTGCGCAAACGCAAAATTGGCCACGGCCTCAGCGTCTTCACGCAAGCGCTGCCGATAGGCCTCATAGGCCGCCAGGCTGTTGAAAGAGATCAGCCCCCAGGCCTCGACATTGCTGCCCTCATGCGGCAAAAAGTAGCCCAGCAAATGCCCGCCCAGGCGGGGAATGATGCGTGCCCAATTGTCGGCATAGGCTTTGAACAGGTCTTTTTTGAAAGGGTCGATCTCGTAACGGATGAAGCAGGTGAGGGTCATGTGCAAACGCCTGGGTGGGTTGGTGATGACCAGGAGTTTGGGTGGGGGAGGGGGGTGGAAGGTTTGGTGGGTGGCGAAGTGTTGGCGAGGGGGCGAACCACCGAGGAATCCTCGGCGGTTCAAATCGCGGGGGGCGCGGCAAGGTCAGTAGCTGCGCCCAAACCCAACACAGTCAAGGTCTGTGCGGGCGCCGCCACTTCGCTCAGCGAAGACGCGCCTTCAGCTCTTCACTGGCTTGATGCAGGGCGGCACGGGTGGCCGGCACATCGGCCAGCACGTTGAGCAAGCCGAAATCGTGAATCATGCCGTTGTAGCGGGTGGCCACCACACTGACGCCGGCAGCGTCGAGCTTGCGTGCGTAAGCTTCGCCCTCATCGCGCAAGACATCTTTTTCGGCCGTCTGGATCAGAGTCGGCGGAAGGCCTTTGAGCTGCTCTGGCGCTGCCAGCAGCGGCGAAGCATAGATCTCCTGGCGCTGCTTCGGGTCGGTCGTGTAGGCATCCCAGAACCACTTCATCATCCCCTTGGTCAGAAAGTGGCCGTTGGCGAATTCGTCGTAAGACGCGTTCTCGAAATTGGCATGGGTGACCGGCCAGAACAGCACCTGCGAACGCAGCGTGGGCGCTCCTTTGGCCTTCGCCATGAGGGCCACGACCGTCGCCATGTTGCCGCCGACGCTGTTGCCCACAATGGCCAGCCGATTTCCATCCACGTTGATCTGTGCGCCGTTGTCGGCCACCCATTTGGTGGCGGCGTAAATTTCATTGATGGCCACCGGATAGCGTGCCTCAGGCGAAGGGGTGTAGTTCACGAAGACCCCCACTGCACCGGAGTCGGCCACCAGATCGCGAACGAAGCGCTCATGTGTCGGGAAGTCGCCCAGGATCCAGCCTCCGCCATGCACGAAGACGAACGCAGGCAGCACGCCCTTGGCGCCTGCTGGGCGGACGATGTTCAGCACCACCGACTTGCCGTCGACGGCAATCGTCTTCTCGCTGACCTCGGCGGCCGGCAGCTTCGCCCCATTTTGGGCGCCCACAAGCACCTGTCGGGCATCCGCGGGCGACAGCGTCTCCAGAGGCTGGCCACCGCCTTTTGCCAAGGCTTCGAGGAAGGCCTGGGTGCTGTGTTCGACACCGGGACTCCCTGCTGCCAAGGACAGCGTGGACGCCAATGCCAGAGCGGACGCGGCAACGATTTTGTGTGCGAATTTCATAGGGCTATTCCTTGAGTAAACGGCTTGAAAGTTGAGTGGTCAGAGTTGCCAAACGGCAGGAACAACTTTATGGCTTGGGTCTGTACTTGAGGTGATGTAAAGTACTTAAAAATTGATTTGGAGTACATTTCTGATGGACGAATGCACTGACCGCCTGGGTTCGTTGCTGAACCATTTCCCGGTGCGAACACGCATGTTCCATTCGGGCGCTTTGTGTGGCATCACTGAGTTCCCAACCCAGCAGGGAGGGGGGCAGATACACCTCATCCGCAGCGGCGAGTTGGAGGTGATCTACCCCGGGCGTGCGCCGCAGCGGGTCAGTGTTCCCAGTCTGCTGCTGTATCCCCGCCCGACCTCAAGGCGCTTTGTCACCGATGCCCAGTGCGGAGCGGTCTTGGTCTGTGCGGAACTCCAATTCGACGGCGGAGATTCCAATCCTGTGTCGAGTGCGTTGCCTGACGTCATTTGCATCGCACTGGCCGACATCGACGGCGCCGACCAAGTTTTGACCCTGCTGTTCGACGAGGCGTTCGGCCACAACTGCGGTCGGCAGGTGCTGATCGACAGTCTGTTCGAAGTCGTGTTGATCCAGGTGTTGCGACACCTGATGGAGACTGGGCAGGTCAACGGAGGCTTGATGGCTGGTTTGTCCCATCCCCGCCTTCGCAAGGCACTGGTGGCGATGCACGAGCGTCCGGGGCATGAATGGTCGTTGGAAGCGCTCGCTGGCATCTCGGTGATGTCGCGTACCGCGTTTGCCGACAGTTTTCGCAAAACCGTCGGCTGGACGCCCGGAGCGTATCTGCAGGCATGGCGCATCAGGTTGGCACAGCAGGCATTGCGCCAGGGCCACCAGATGAAGGCCATCGCCATGGATGTCGGTTACGGCAGCGAAGCCGCGCTCTCGCGTGCGTTCAAGGCTCAATGCGGGCTGACGTCGCGAGAGTGGCGAAACGCTGCGCTTTCCGACAGCGGCGACGCTCGCTGACACTGGCTTGGCGGATCAACTCGCCAGCAACGGCACCTCGACCGGGGTGTCACAACACATCACCCGGCCTTCTCAAGACCCGCTGCGCTTCACCTTCCCGGTATCACCGAAGCCATGCAGGCTGCCCGAAGCACCAAAAATCGCAGGGCCTTCCAGACAGACCCTGAGGCTGTCAGCGAGAGCTCCTGAGCAAGATCCCTTCAACCGACACCTTGAAGTTCTCCATCACCTCGTCGATTGGCTGGCCCATCTGGGCATGGACGATGGCACCGTCGACCACCAAAGCCAGCAAGCGCCCCACGGGCACGGCATCGCTATCAAAGACCTTGTCCAACACAGAGGACATGTCCTGCTTGTGTTGACGCACTGTCTCCAAAATTTTCGCGTCTGACGATCCCAGCTCAGCAGCCGCATTCAGAAACGCGCACCCCCTGAAGTCGGGGCTGCTGAACCAATCCCTCAACGTGCTCACGAGGGCGTCCACGGGCAACAAACCTGCACCTCTGGCCTGCTCCAGGCTTGTTTGAAACCAGGAGATCCACTTCTCGTGACGGAAGTCCAGGTAGGCCCGAATCAAATCGTCTTTGCTCGCGTATTGGCGATAGAAGGTGAGCTTGCTGACTGGCGCCTGTTCGATGATCTTGTCGATACCCGTTGCCCGTATGCCCTCCTTGTAGAAGAGCGCGTGGGCCGCGACCAGGATGCGCTCGCGCGAAGGCAGCAGGTCTGGAGATTCTTTTTCAAATTTCATGGCCACATTGTAGACAGGTCGTACTACATTGATTAACATCGCCCATGTAGACAGGTTGTTCTACGTACCAATTAGAGGTCTCACCATGGAAACTCGTCCCCCACTGCCCCCGTTCACACGTGAAACGGCCATTCAGAAGGTCCGTTTGGCTGAAGACGGCTGGAACTCGCGCGACGCCGCCAAGGTCGCAACGGCATACACCCTGGATACCAAGTGGCGCAACCGCGCCGAGTTCGCCAACAACCGGGCCGAGGCCCAAGCTTTCCTTGAGCGCAAGTGGAACAAGGAGCTCGATTACAGACTCATCAAGGAGCTGTGGGCGTTCGAAGGCAATCGCATCGCCGTTCGGTATGCCTACGAGTGGCATGACGATGCAGGGAACTGGTATCGGTCGTACGGCAACGAGAACTGGGAATTCGAAGCTGACGGGCTCATGCGCCGTCGCTACGCCTGCGTCAATGACATGCCCATCAAGGAGTCGGACCGGAAGTTCCATTGGCCGCTGGGCCGTCGTCCCGACGATCATCCCGGCCTCAGTGATCTGGGCCTGTGAGCTGACTCGTTCATCTGAGAAGGGGCTGGTGGGGACTTTCTGAGCGCGTCAGTGTCCGGCGCCTATCCTCTGGCAAAGCCGACATATCGCTGCTGTCGACCACCTCGGGATAGGTGCGCCGCCCCTTCAAGATGAAGCGCTCGCGCTGCGCAAACGCAAAATTGGCTAGGGCCTCAGCATTCTCGACACGACCGAAGATGGCCGCAGCCAGATCAAGCTGCGGGCTCATGAGCAGACCGTCTGGCTCACGCAGTTGGAGATGGCAGAGCTGTTTGATGCCAGCAAGCAGAACGTCCCCCTGCCTCTGAAGAACATCTTCGAAGATGGAGAACTGGACGCGGATTCAGTTGTCAAGGAATCCTTGACAACTGCTGCCGACGGCAAGCGCTACCCGACACTGCTCTACAAGCTCGACGCCATTCTGGCTGTCGGCTACCGCGTTCGATCGCCACGTGCAGGCAAGAGACGCGCATGGCCTTCTGGAAGCAGAACGTGGATCAGATCATCACGTCCAACGGTTTCCCGCTGCTGACCCATGCCGGCATCATCAGCCATGAGCAGATGGAAGCGCGAACGGCTGAGCTTTACCTCCGGTTCGACCAAGACCGTAAATGGCAGGAAGCCATCGCCGTAGATCAGCAGGACGAGGTGGATCTGAAGGCCTTGGAGAGCACCCTGAAAAGGCGGCAGAGGCCATGATTCGGTTGAAGTCTGATGGCGAACAATGGCTGCTTGAGGCTGGTTGCAGTCGCTCCAGCGAGGCCTGCCAACCGGCCGTTCTCGACCCATTGCCGGCGTTGATGGCAGACTCGTGAGTGGCTGGTGCGCAGTGAGAACGGACCTTCCCAGCTCGCGACGTGCGCACCTGCAGTCCGGCACTTTCCTAGCTTGTTGTAGAACTCGTTTCCCGGGAAAAATTAATCTGCAATGGCACATAGATTTCTCACTTCGCCGTCATACGACGGTTACTTCGACTTTTTTACCTTGGCAATCGTGCTTACCAAGTACGTGAAGGATCATGCAGCGACCATTCAACGGGCGCTGGCATGGAGGCCGAGTGACCCGTCGACGCCACACGAATTGGACATCCGAGCATTGCTGGCCCATGAGGCTACGCACTTTTTGGACATGACAACCACCAACTGGGGCCGGCAGTACGTCTTTAGGAAACTGCGATTCTTGTCATTGATAGACACTCCGGGTGCGAAACGGAACGAAGCCGAGAAAGTCTTCATGATCGACACCGGTGAAATCGATGTCCATGACCACTTGCTTGAAACCGGCGAGATCAAGCCCTCAGCATGTGGCACCCTGCGACATGGGATCGATTACACGGAGAAGTTCGGTGCCGTCCTGATCATCAAGTATTTTTCGGCTGGTCAGGCCGTGCACACCGTGCCGTTGAGCATGATTTCGTTACTTGAGGCTAATGCCAGCGCGAGTGAGTTCCTATGCAGAATTCATTACATGGAATCCCTGCTGGAACCCGCTGAAAGGATGCTGACCATGCAGGACATCGAACGGGAGTTTGGCGATCTTCTCGACGATCCCAAGCGGCTTGAGTATTCCGTTTTGTTGAGGCTCACCCAGGACGCGTTCCCCATGTGGGAGCTCAAGAATGTCCTGCAACTCGTGGCAGCCCTGAGCAGGTTTTCGCTTGACCTTCCGGACCTCGCGATGGCCATCATCGCAAACGACGTAGAAGACTCCATTACAAAATCGTTATATGCGAACACGATAGCAAATGAACTTCGCCGTGGCCAGCATCGGCAAATGGTGTTCTTCAAGACTTTGATGTTCATTCATGCTTTTTTGACGCAGATGTCGGTGGAAATGGCTGCTGCATACGATCTTGAGTTGCGGGAGGCTCCGCGCCAAGCGATCCGCCGTGTCTGGATTGAAGGTCTCGGCGTGGAAGAGTCCAACCTTGATTTAACGCGCGACTATCAGGGGGCATTGCAGCTTCGAATGATTGAGGAGATTGGGCTGCTTGAAGATGGTCGCATCCTTCGCGAAAGCGGCGGCGCCAACTCCGCGTTGCTCGAGACCGCGTCCGCAGGGAGCCTAGCGCTGAGCCAACTGAGGCTCCCAAACTTCTACCTCGCCGACAATACTGAGCTTGCGTTCCCGAACGCCATGGCCCTCCGTATCGTGGACTATGTAGACGAGAATATCGAGAAGTTTGCGAAGCTGACCGGGGCATATCGAGCGCAAACGCCAGGGCGTATTCACATGCCGCCCGATACCGTGGAATTCATGATCAAGTAAGAGCTGCCACTTGGACGTGACCTTGGCTTTTTCGAAGATCTGCAACCAGTCTACTTGGGACGCCCAGCCGATTTGCATGACCGACCGGTGATGGCCGATATCAGTCTTCCGCAAGCATAGCGCCAAGGGCAGCAATCGCTGCATAGTTGCCGGCCGACTTTTGCCGGAAGGCTTCAGGCTGGTTGCAGGCATACGGGAGGCGCGCGTGAATAAGTACTGTCGGCCAGGAGCGGTCTGTGGCGGCAGGTGAAAGCGGGCGCTTAACGTTCGACGTAAGGGGCGGCAGAAAGCGGGCGAAGACCGCTGTAGGACGTCCCATTGACGGGCGGGTTAGGCGGCTCTTGGCGCATAGAGTGGAGAAGCCCAGTTGTTCTCCTCCAACCACCGACGAAAGCCATCGTTTTCCCTGCCACCCAAATTGATGACCAACTCAACACCAAAGATCGAGATAACGAGGTACGCCTCTGAGGATCGGGTGAACAAGATGTCGAACTCGTGCAGCAGTTCAAAGGACTGGTCGCCTTCCTCAAATATGGCATTCACAGCGTGGAGCGTTCGAACCGTGAACGGCCAATCTGGGCCTTCGTTGTAGCGTGCGAACCTGCGTAGTTCGTCGAGGGCAACCTGATTTACAAGCTCATCATTCCAGCCTTGCACGGACAGCGTCTTGAACGCGAGTACTTCGAGGCCCACTTTTGCCAAGAACCTGCCCATCTGTCGATAGTCGGGACGTTCCATTCCATCTGCGGGCAGCCAAGCAGGAAAGCGCCCCCGCTTGTTCGGAACAGCCATGTCCGCCCGCAGAAGCCGAAACATGGGCGACTCAAGGAGCTGACGTTCTACCTTCCGCGCGAAGTATTGGTTGCAGGCATCGCACACGGCACCGACCGGAAGCACATGCTCGACGTTGCCCAGAGACTCCGGAACGATGTGCTCCACGGACCGTGAGGTCGACGAGTCGGCTTTGCAAAAAAGGCAACGCAATTTGCTCTCCTTCAACTCTCGGTTATTGGCTAGCGAAGTCCGTATCTTTCGAGAGTCGTTTCAACCATGCCTCTACTTCCTGGGCAGTCGGTGAATCGAGAGTCTTCAAGGGAATGCCCAACACATCGGCGACCTCTGCGCTGTGCACGTCCTCGGCCTTGCTGAATTCGGCTAGCTCTGCCTCAGACCAGCTCATGTCCTGCCTTGCATGAAGGCGCTCCAGTAGGACAGGCACCGGACTACGAATCAATAAGACAGATGAGCATCCCAGCTCCCGGAACACTTCGATAGGCAGCCTCTCATGAGTGCCTGGCGCCCGTCGAAGCACGAAGTGACCGTCTATGACGAGCAACGCTCCACTTTCTCGGATACGTCTGACGGCCGAAATGAGCGCTACTTGGTTCTGGTCTACGTCCGAGACCATCTTCGTACCGTCCCAGGTGGCCTGTCCGCGCTCCTCTTTGATGAGTTGACTGGCTGTGGCATGCACAAACCCCAGCTTCTGACACGCTGGCTTGGTTGCAAAAGTCTTACCTGCACCGTGGACTCCTGCGACGAAAATGGTCATTCGAGTTCCTCGAGGAGGCCGAATTGCTTGCCGATGCGGCGCAGCTCGGCTGAAGTCAAGTAGCGAAAGGACTGCGGTGGGCGGAACCCCTTGAACAACGCCTTCGGCCGAATCGGCTTCTCCGGACGGGTCAACTTTCCCAGCAAGATGCCGTAGGCTTGGCTCTTACCTGCGAAATACTCCATCAACTCCTTGCGAGCGAGACCCGGTCCACGCACGCGGCATTTGGTCCAGACGGATGCAGGTGACGCGATAACGGTCCCCTCAATCTCCACAATTCCGACCAAGCACTGGACCGGAGAGCTGGAATAAATGACAGCCAGGCCAACGGGCTCGGCAGCCCACGATCGACGGAACTCTACCGTCTTCGTCCCCGCGTATATCTGCTCGGCAAACCTTGGTCTGACGGAAAGCAGCACTGCCCTAGGCCCCTGCGGCTGCAAGCACTCTTGAAAACGCGTCATCGGAAATCTTGGTGATAGATTGAATGTTGCCAGCGACCACCCCGTCATCTAAAAGACGTTTGAGGGCAGGCGGTGCTGGGAAGTGTTTTACGAGCCTAAAGAGGATGACCTTCGTTGGTCGAGTGGCCATGTCTTCAATATCTTTGATGCTGTATACGGTGCGCCTACTGACCATGGCGGCGATGCTCGCCGCATCGCTGAGCACTGCAAACTGATCCACGACGCCGAGCGAGGTAACAGCCTGTTCATCCTCTGACCTGTAAAACAGCAACACGTCACCCGGTCCAATCTGATTGGATGCTGCATGGCAAAGATAGGCCAGCTTGATGGCATTGCCCACACTCCCTTGGGGTGCAAAGAGTTCAGACTGAAGTGCCTGATAGTCGGGAAAGAGTATCCGATGGAAGTCCTGCTTGATCGGTACTAGAAACTTCTGGACCTGGTGACCGTACTGATAGTGAGGATAGAAGCGTCGGACAAATTCGAGGGCAGAGAGATCTCTGGTGTCGGGGGCACTGATCGGATGCCGTTTTACGAAGACTCGGTCCGGCCCATAAGAGCCAACATCATAAAAGCCAAAGTCGACAAGGAGGTTGACGAGGTAGGCATGCTTTTCTACGTCGGCATGGATGAATATGTGTTCGCAGGCATTTTCGGTCCCGTAGCGGAAAGCGGCCTTCAGAAAGAGTTCGCCAATCTTGCGTCCACGGACGCTTTGGCCAACTTTGAATGTGCAGAGCTTCAGGGCCTTGCCATCTAGCCGCTTGCCCGCGTTGGTAACGGTTTCGTCAGTCTGAACATCGTATATGCAGATCGCACCAAGTGCGCCGGACTCGTCTCGGTAGGTCCACGCTTTCCGGCTTTCTCTTGCTTTTTCCCGAAACCATTCATCGAAACCGTCATAACCTGCGCGAAGACTGTTGAAGAAGGCGTCCGCAAGCTCTGGCGTTAAGCTGTGTAGCGGTACGTCGTCGATGTTCGGCAGCGCAATTTCGTATGGCTGATGCAGCCTTCGCAACCAGTCTTCAGCAGTTTGGATATTGTAGGTTCGATGCGCTAAGCCGCGTGCTCGAGCTTTTGTCAGAAGACCTTTGTCTTCTGTGACGAGCGCATGTGCCGCATCGCACTCGAGGGCGTACAGAATTTCGTTGTCACAGGCGTCGTTCGGACTCGTTGCAGACGTATTCCAAGGGCATTTGACGGGTCGCTCTAGAGCGGGGAATCGACGGACATGCTCCAAGTTCCTGCTGCGGCGGCCCGGGTCGGCGTCTCTTTCGAAGTCTTCGATGCTGGCGGGGTGATAGACCAACTTGTGCCCACCTATCAACGCTAGCCGATGGAAGTTTGCTAAGTTGTCATCTAGGACCGCATATGAGTCTTGCAGCGGTATCAGGATGTTGGTGTCGAGTAGAAACGTCAGTTGCTTCGGCACAGATCTCCTCCCTGGAGTCAGGCAGATTTCGGACTCAGCGCGTTTGCCCCATATCCGCATTAGATGATTGATATTTTGATGCCTCAGAGCAATCTTAAGACTATCCAATCCGTAAGGCCAAACCCAGCGTAGACGCCGACACCGCCAGCGTCCTGAGAGGCTGGCAATGAGAAAACTGGTAAATGCTGAACTGTGTTGATCCAGCAATTTCTGCACAGTTTTGCTGCAGGCCAAAGTTTTTGATCAGGGCCAAACTCGGCAATGCCAGCACCCGCCCAACGCCCCCTTCCCACCCCCATCCCTGGCTATATAGCCCGTCACGCCCGTAAAGCGCGACGAGGTTTGACAGCCTCTTGAACCACTGCGACGAAAGCCGCAGTCGACACCGCACAGTGCTTGCGGCTTTTTCGTTCGTGCCTCCTTTTTTGGCGGCTCGGATGGGAGGGCTCGCGCCCTGCCGGTTCGCGCAAGTGGTTCCCGGTCTGTCAACCTGTTCGAGCCGCCGCCCCCTATGCATGGATTGCCGGGCGTGCTGCTTTTGTGGTTCTGTGAACACAACGGAGGCAGACGATGAACAAGCTCAAGGCCCATTCGATACCCAATGCAAAGCCTGAGTCCGGGCTTGCGAGCCAGGATGTGTCGGCGCGATTTGAGGAGGGGCGTGCTCTCAACCACCTCCTCGCCATCTCCGACGCCCTCTACCCCGTGCGCGAAGCCGTGCAGGCCTATGCCGCGCTGGCGCACCTGTTGGTGAACCAGCCCCACGACCACAACGACACGCCCGAGGCGGCTGAGCTGGGGCGTTTGTTGGGTTTGATGAACGAGGGCTTGGCGCAGCGGGTGGCGCTGGCCTGTGCGCAGGCCGAGGCGGCTCAGGGGGCCTTGGGCTGAGCCGCTGGCTGGCTTCGCCGGCGGGGGGGGTATCAGGCAGCGTCTTGTCGGCCTAGCATCAGGTCCAGGTTCTGCACGGCGGCGCCTGATGCGCCTTTGCCCAGGTTGTCGAACACGGCGGCCAGCAGCAGCTGGTCGGGGGCACCTTGGCCCAGCACGGCCAGGCGCAGCTGGTTGCTGCCGTTGAGGGCCTCGGGGTCGAGGGTCTGCAGAGCCTGGGCTTGGTCCGGGCTCAGCAGCTCGATGTGGCGGTGGCCGGCGTAGTGACTGGCCAGGGCCTGGTGCACGGTGGCTGCGGTGGTGCCGGGGGCCAGCTGGCGCAGGTGCAGGGCCACGGTCAGCACGATGCCTTGCCTGAAAGCCCCGTAGGCGGGCACAAAGGCGGGGCGGGTGCTCAGGCCGGCGTGTTGCTGGATCTCGGGGGTGTGCTTGTGCTGCAGGCCCAGGCCGTACACCTGCAGGGCAGGGGGGCGCTGGCCTTCGGATGTGGCGGCTTCAAAGGCCTGCACCTGGGCGCGCCCGCCGCCCGAGTAGCCCGAGATGGCGTGGATGTTCAGCGGGGTGTCGGCTGGCAGCAGGCCGGCCTGCACCAGGGGGCGCAGCAGGCCGATGGCGCCGGTGGGGTAGCAGCCGGGGTTGCTCACGCGCTGGGCCTCGGCAATGCGGCGGGCCTGGCCCGGGGCCATTTCGGCAAAGCCGTAGACCCATTGCGGGTCGGTGCGGTGGGCCGAGCTGGCGTCGATCAGGCGCACTGCGGGGTTGCGCACCAGGGCGGCGGCCTCGCGGGCGGCGGCATCGGGCAGGCACAGGATGGCGATGTCGCAGCTGTTGAGGGCTTGGGCGCGGCGGGCCGGGTCTTTGCGCTCGGTCTCGGGCAGGGTCAGCAGGCGCAGGTCGGTGCGGCCGCGCAGGCGTTCGTGGATCTGCAGGCCGGTGGTGCCTTGGTCGCCATCGATGAAAACAACAGGGGTCATGAACAGGCTCCTTCACTTTTGTGGGGGATGGCGCGCATCTTGGAGCCCTGCCTAAAATAAGAAAAGTTGAATTTCATGAAGGATTGATTTGTGAATCCTGAACGTCATGCGTGAGCTGAGCCTGGATCGCCTGCGCACCCTGGTTGCCATCGTCGACCTGGGGTCGTTTGCTGCGGCGGCCCGTTCGCTGAACCTGGCCCCGCCCACGGTCAGCCTGCATGTGGCCGAGCTGGAGGAGCGCATTGGCGCGCCGCTGCTGTTGCGCCAGCGCGGCCAGGTGCAGCCCTCGGGCATTGGCGAGACGCTGGTGGCGCGGGCGCGCCGTCTGCTGGCCGATGTCGATCAGGCGCTGGACGAGGTGCGCGGCCAGGTCGAGGGGCGCACCGGGCGGGTGCGGCTGGGGGCCTCGACCGGCGCGATTGCGCACCTGCTGCCGCAGGCGCTTGAGCAGCTGGGCCGCGAGCACCCGGGCATCGATGTGCAGGTGGCGGTGCTCACCTCGCAAGAGACGCTGGCGCGCCTGGCCGGGGGCCGGCTCGACATCGGCCTGGTGGCCTTGCCCCAGCCCGCCATCGAGGGCCTGCAGGTGCAGCCCTGGCGGCGCGACCCGGTGATGGCCTTTGTGCCGGCGGCCTGGGGCCGCACGCCGGCCCGCATCACGCCGGCCTGGCTGGCCGAGCGCCCGCTGATCCTCAACGATGCCAGCACCCGTTTGTCACGCCTGACGGCCGAGTGGTTTGCCTCCGCAGCGCTGCGCCCCACGGCCCGCATCGAGCTCAACTACAACGACGCCATCAAAAGCCTGGTGGCGGCCGGCTATGGCGCCACGCTGCTGCCGCATGAATCCACGGCCCCGCCGCCCGATCCGCGCATCCGCATGCTGCCGGTGCGCCCGGCGCTGTGGCGCCCGCTGGGGCTGGCTTATCGCAGTGGCGAGTTGGAACCCGCCACCGACGTGGTGCTGACCGTCTTGCGTGGGTTCAGGCAGGGGTGACAAGGGCTGCAATGGCGGGGCGGGCCCCTCACTGCTCGGATCAGGCCGCGATCTCGGCCGCCAGCGCCGAGCGGTTGCGCCCACCTTGCTTGGCCTGGTAAAGCTCTTTGTCGGCGCGTTGCAGCAGGGCGTCGAACGAAGTGTCTTCGGGGCTCAGCGGGGCGATGCCGATGCTCACGGTGAACTTGACGGGTGTGCCGTCATCGGCGCGGAGGGTGTCGGTGGCCTCGGCCCGGGCGCGCAGGCGTTCGGCGATCAGCTGGGCGCCGGCCGAGTCGGTCTCGGGCAGGATGAGGGCGAACTCATCGCCGCCCAGGCGGCCGCACAGGTCGTGGCCCCGGATCACGGATTGGGTCAGTTGGGCCAGTTCCTGGATCACGCGGTCGCCCATGGGGTGGCCCCAGCGGTCGTTGATGGTCTTGAACCGGTCGATGTCGAGCATCAGCACCGACAGCGGGTGCCCGTAGCGCCGGGCGCGGCTGAACTCGCGGTCGGCCACTTCGACGAAATGGCGTCGGTTGGCGATGCCGGTCAGGGTGTCGGTGTTGGCCAGCAGGCGCATCTCTTCGCGCTGACGCCGGGTGGCCCGCTGCACGCGCAAGGCCATCAGGGCCAGGGCCGACAGCACGATGTAGCCGGCCGCAAACTGCCAGGCGCGGTGTTGCCAGCCCGACAGCACGCGTGCCCGGTCGAAGCCGACGATGACGATGAAGGGAAAGCGCTCGAGCTTGCTCATCCCGAAGATCCGCTCCCGCCCATCGATGGGCGAGACGGCGGTGAATGAAGCGGTGCCTTGAACCTCCGAGAAGGGCGGCTCACCCGGTGGGGTCGAGGTGCGTTGCCCGATCGCTTCAGGCTGCGGCGGGTTGCGTGCCAGCAGAATGCCGTCGGAGTCGACCAGGGCCAGCACATCGCCTTGTTCGACGTCGATGGCGGCGATCCAACGCTGGGCATATTCCAGGTCGACCACCACCATGGCACCGCCCTGCAGAACACCCTCTGGTGAGCCCACGGTGCGCGACATGAGCACCACCGAGCGCGCCGAGACCGAGCGATCGGGGGGCATGTATTGGATGTGCAGGCTTTGCCCGGGCTCGACCCGGGCATCGCTGCAGAAGCGCTGCCGGCTCTTGGTGCCGCGTGCCGGGTTGCGGGCCGTGGCGGCGAAGATGCAGTCGCCATTGAACAGCACCATGTCGGTCAGGCCGGCCACGGTGTCGACCTTTTCTTTGAGCAGGGCATCCAGGCGGGCCGACACCTTGCCGTCGGGCTGCGGAAAGGCCAGGTCTGGCGCCAGTTCGATCCTGCCCAGCACGTCTCTGAGCAAGTAGTCGGCGGCCAGAAAGGTGTCGCCGAACGAGCGGTTCATCAACTGGCTTTTGTTGATCGCCAACCACGATCGCTCGGCGGCGATGCGATCGCGCTCGTGCATGAAGTCGATCACCAGCCAGGCGCCGATGGCCAGCAGCAAGAGCAGCAGCACGCCGTAACTGTCGCTGCGGGTCAACGATAGGCGGGATCGGATGGTCGTCATGAGGTCAGCCCGTCATGCTCATGGAAAAAAGCTTCACGCGGCGTGTCTGCACAGGCGTGCCTGGAGGGCCCGCAAGGAGGGGTGGCAAGTTGTTTTTGTTACAAATTGACATGCTACCTGAAGGTGTGTGCCTCGCACCCTGGCGTTTGCCAGTGAGAGGAAGGGTGTTGAGGTCTGTGGTGTCTGAAGTATGAACACATGACTGAAAAGCAGACGAACAGATTGTCTGAAATTCAGACATGTGTTGGGTGTTTTGTGAGAAATCCAATAAAAATCAATCACTTACAAGCAGGCACAGCTTGTGCAATGATGGTGCCTGACAGCCAACACAACAGGAGACATCCATGCACCGTCGTGCTCTCATCGGCCTGCCCGCGCTTGCCGCACTGGTTTGCAGCGCCTTCAGCGCCGCCCCGGCGTTCAGCCAGTCGGGCGATATCCGCATCGCCCACATCTACAGCAAGACCGGCCCCCTGGAGGCCTATGGCAAGCAGACCCAGACCGGTTTCATGATGGGCCTGGAGTACGCCACCGGCGGCACCATGGTGGTCAATGGCCGCAAGCTGGTGGTGCTCGAGAAGGACGACCAGGGCAAGCCCGACCTGGGCAAGTCGCTGCTGGCCTCGGCCTACTCCGACGACAAGGCCGACCTGGCTGTGGGCCCCACCTCGTCGGGTGTGGCGCTGGCCCTGCTGCCGGTGGCCGAGGAGTACAAAAAGGTGCTGATCGTCGAGCCCGCCGTGGCCGACAGCATCACGGGCGACAAGTGGAACAAGTACATCTTCCGCACCGGCCGCAACAGCTCTCAAGATGCGATCTCGAACGCCGTGGCGCTCGACAAGCCCGGCGTCACCATCGCCACCCTGGCGCAAGACTATGCCTTTGGCCGCGATGGCGTGAAGGCCTTCAAGGACGCCCTCAAAACCGCCAAGCTGGTGCATGAAGAGTACCTGCCCACCAGCACCACCGATTTCACCGCCGGTGCCCAGCGCCTGATCGACAAGCTCAAGGACCTGCCGGGCCGCAAGGTGATCTTCATCATCTGGGCCGGTGCCGGCAACCCGTTCAAGATCGCCGATCTGGACCTGAAGCGCTACAACATCGAGATCGCCACCGGCGGCAACATCCTGCCGGCCATGGCCTCGTACAAGAACTTCCCGGGCATGGAAGGTGCAACCTACTATTACTTCGGCATTCCGAAGAACCCGGTCAACGAGGCCCTGGTGTCGCAGCACTACAAGCAGTTCAAGACACCGCCTGATTTCTTCACGGCCGGCGGCTTCAGTGCGGCCATGGCGGTGGTGACGGCGCTCAAGACCACCAATGGCGACACCGGCACCAACAAGCTGATCAAGGCCATGGAGGGCATGAGCTTTGACACCCCCAAGGGCAAGATGACCTTCCGCAAGGAAGACCACCAGGCGATGCAGAGCATGTACCACTTCAAGATCAAGGTGGACCCGGCCTTTGCCTGGGGCGTGCCTGAGCTGGTGCGCGAGATCAAGCCCGAAGAGATGAACGTTCCGATCCGCAACAAGCGCTGATCGTCCACGGTGCTGCCGCTGCGCGGCACCTGCCTTCCCGTAACGCGCCCGTAATGCGCCCGTAACGCTCCCGCAACACCGCCCCGGCCCCGGGGCGGGTTCAGGAACCCACCATGCTGCAAACCCAAGATCTCACGGTCCGCTTTGGCGGGCACGTGGCGGTGAATGCTGTCTCGTGCAGTTTTGCACCCGGCACGCTGACCGCCATCGTTGGCCCCAATGGCGCCGGCAAGACGACTTTTTTCAACCTCGTGTCAGGGCAGATTGCCGCCAGCAGTGGCTCGGTGCACCTCAACGGGGTAGACCTGAGCCACGCGCCGGTGTCGGTGCGCACCCGGGCCGGCCTGGGGCGCGCCTTCCAGCTGACCAATCTGTTCCCCAACCTCACGGTGCTGGAGAACGTGCGCCTGGCCGTGCAGGCCACGCGCAGCGGCGCCCACCGGCATGGCCTGAACCTGTGGAGCATCTGGAGCGACCACCGCGCCCTCACCGAGCGCGCCCACCAGATCCTGCAGGACGTGGCCATGGCCCACCAGCAGGAGGTGCTGGTGTCCAGCCTGCCGCACGGCGACCAGCGCAAGCTCGAGGTGGCCTTGCTGATGGCCCTGGAGCCCCAGGTGTTCATGTTCGACGAGCCCACCGCCGGCATGAGCCACGACGAGGCCCCGGTGATCCTGAACCTGATCCGGGCCCTCAAAAAAGACAAGAGCAAGACCATTTTGTTGGTCGAGCACAAGATGGACGTGGTGCGCGAGCTGGCCGACCGCATCATCGTGCTGCACAACGGCACCCTGGTGGCCGACGGCGACCCGGCCACGGTGATCGCCCTGCCGGTGGTGCAAGAAGCCTACCTGGGTGTGGCCAAGGAGGCGGCATGAGCACGAACCCAAGCGCAAACCAAGGCGTGAACCTGCTCGAACTCAAGGGCGTGCACACCCACATCGGGGCCTACCACATCCTGCACGGGGTGGACCTGGCCGTGCCCCGGGGGCAGCTCACCATGCTGCTGGGCCGCAACGGCGCGGGCAAGACCACCACGCTGCGCACCATCATGGGCCTGTGGCAGGCCTCGCAGGGCAGCCTGCACTTCGACGGGCGTGACATCAGCAAGATGCACACGCCACACATTGCGGGCCTCGACATCGCCTACGTGCCCGAGAACATGGGCATCTTCTCCGACCTCAGCGTGAAAGAGAACATGCTGCTGGCGGCGCGCAAGGCCAGCCGTGTGGCGCAGATCGACGAGCAGCGCCTGCAGTGGATCTTCGGCCTGTTCCCGGCGGTGCAGAAGTTCTGGAACCACCCGGCCGGCAAGCTGTCGGGCGGGCAAAAGCAGATGCTGGCGGTGTCGCGTGCCATCGTCGAGCCGCGCAAGCTGCTGATCATCGACGAGCCCAGCAAAGGCCTGGCGCCCGTGATGATCAACAACATGATCGACGCCTTTGCCCAGCTCAAGGCCAGCGGCGTCACGATTTTGCTGGTCGAGCAGAACATCAATTTCGCCAAACGCCTGGGTGACACCGTGGCCGTGATGGACGATGGCCGCGTGGTGCACGCCGGCAGCATGGCCGAGCTGGCCGAAGACGAAGCATTGCAGCGCTCGCTGCTGGGGTTGGCGCTATGAACTTCGATTTCAATTTCAAAGACCTGGACTGGAAGCCACTGGCCCTGGTGCCGCTGCTGGCCCTGCTGGCCCTGCCGCTGGTGGGCTCGGGCTCGACCTGGCTGACCCTGACCGTGGCCGGCCTGGCCATGGGCATGATCGTGTTCATCATCGCCTCGGGCCTGACCCTGGTGTTCGGGCTGATGGATGTGCTGAACTTCGGCCACGGCGTGTTCATCGCCCTGGGGGCCTTTGTGGCCACCAGCGTGCTCGGCAGCATGACCGACTGGACCCAGTCGGCCGAGCTGTGGCGCAACCTGGTGGCGGTGTTCCCGGCCATGCTGGTGGCCATGGCGGTGGCGGGGGCCCTGGGCCTGGCCTTTGAGCGCTTCATCGTGCGCCCGGTGTACGGCCAGCACCTGAAACAGATCCTGATCACCATGGGCGGCATGATCATCGGCGAAGAGATCATCAAGGTGATCTGGGGCCCGCAGCAGATCCCGCTGCCCCTGCCTGAGGGCATGCGTGGCGCCTGGCTGTGGGGCGATGCCGCCATCGAGCGCTACCGCGTGGTGGCCGTGGGGGTGGGCCTGCTGGTGTTCGGTGTGCTGGCCTACACCCTGAACCGCACCAAGATCGGCCTGCTGATCCGCGCCGGCGTGCAAGACCGCGAGATGGTCGAGTCGCTGGGCTACCGCATCCGGCGCCTGTTCGTGGGCGTGTTCGTGGTGGGCAGCGCCCTGGCCGGCCTGGGGGGCGTGATGTGGGGCCTGTACCAGCAGAACGTGGTGCCCCAGATGGGCGCCCAGGTGAACGTGCTGATCTTCATCGTGATCATCATCGGCGGCCTGGGCTCGACCGGGGGGGCGCTGATCGGGGCCTTGCTGGTGGGCCTGATGGCCAACTACACCGGCTTTCTGCTGCCCAAGCTGGCCCTGTTCTCCAACATCGCCCTGATGGTGGCGGTGCTGCTGTGGCGCCCCCAGGGCGTGTACCCGGTGACCAACCGCTGACGAGGCCCCACCCATGTTCCTGCTGAAACGACTGATTTCCGACGACCTGCCGCGCAGCCGCGTGCTGGCCGTGCTGCTGATCGGGCTGCTGCTGGCCCTGGCCTTCACGCCCTTTTTGTTTCCGGGCGTCAAGGCGCTCAATGTGGCCGCCAAGGTGCTGGTGTTCGTGGTGCTGGTGGCCAGCTTCGACCTGTTGCTGGGCTACACCGGCATCGTGAGCTTTGCCCACACCATGTTCTTCGGCATCGGGGCCTACGGCATCGCCATCGCCACCACCCGCCTGGGGCCCACCTGGGAGGCGCTGGCCGTGGGGCTGGGGGCCTCGCTGCTGCTGTCGCTGCTGTTGGCGCTGGCGGTGGGCCTGTTCTCGCTGCGGGTGCGGGCCATCTTCTTTGCCATGATCACCCTGGCTGTGGCCTCGGCCTTCCAGACCCTGGCCTCGCAGCTGTCCGAGTTGACCGGGGGCGAAGACGGCCTGACCTTCAAGGTGCCCGAGCTGCTCTCGCCCAGCTTCGAGTGGGCCGAAGAGCCCTTCATGGGCGTGTCGCTCGACGGGCGCCTGATCTGCTACTACCTGCTGTTCGTGCTGGCCGTGGTGCTGCTGCTGGCCCTGCTGCGCATCGTCAACTCGCCCTTTGGCCGGGTGCTGCAGGCCATCCGCGAGAACGAGTTCCGGGCCGAGTCCATCGGCTACCGGGTGGTGGTGTACCGCACCGTGTCGAGCATTCTGTCGGCGCTGTTTGCCTGTGTGGCCGGGGCCATGCTGGCGCTCTGGCTGCGCTACAACGGGCCCGACACCTCGCTGTCGTTCGAGCTGATGCTGGATGTGCTGCTGATCGTGGTGATCGGCGGCATGGGCACGATTTATGGCGCGGCCATCGGCTCGGCCCTGTTCCTGGTGGCGCAAAGCTATCTGCAGGATCTGCTGCGCCTGGGCAGCGAGGCCACGGCCAGCCTGCCCTGGCTGTCGTCGCTGTTGTCACCTGACCGCTGGCTGCTGTGGCTGGGGGTGTTGTTTGTGCTGTCGGTTTATTACTTCCCGACCGGGGTGGTGGGGCGCCTGCGTGCGCCGGCCCGCGGCCAGCAGGCGCCGCACTGAGCGCGCACCGAGGGAGGTTGATGGGGTTCGGGGTGGCGCCTGATGGTGGCGTGCCCGGGGCAAGTGTGTTCGTCAAGCATTGAAAACAAGAGGAGACAAGACATGCGATTCATCTGGACACCCGTGGGGGCGGCCGTGGCCGCCAGCATCGGGCTGAGCGGCTGCCTGGGCGATGGCAACGATTTCAACGTGCGACCCAGCTATGTAGGCACCGTCAGCAGCGCCGAGTACGACGGTGTCAGCAACGACCTGCTGACGGCCGGCCTGGGCAAGAGCGGCCTGCAAAGCGCTGTGGCCCCGGCCTATGCCAACCCCTTGCAGCCCACCGCCGCCGAGCTGCGCCGTGCGGCCATCTACAACAGCTACCGGGCCCTGCTCGACACCACCGCGGCCGGCGGCTACGGCACCCTGTATGGCCCCAATGTGGACGCCAGCGGCAATGTCACCACCAGCGAAGGCCTGATTGCGGGGGGCGAGTACACCGCCTTCAGCGACGACGGCACGGGCCAGCAGAACGTCACCCTGGTGGTGCAGGTGCCCAACAGCTTCAACCGCAGCCAGCCCTGCATCATCACTGCCACCTCCTCGGGTTCGCGCGGGGTGTTCGGCGCCATCAGCACCGGCGAATGGGGCCTTAAAAAAGGCTGTGCCGTGGCCTACACCGACAAGGGCACCGGTGGCGCCGGCCATGACCTGGCCACCGACACCGTGCCCCTGATCGACGGCACGCGCAGCCCTTCGGCCGCGGCCGGCCTGGGCGCGCAGTTCCGGGCCCCGCTGTCGGCCACCGAGCTGGCGGCCTTCAACACGGCCACGCCCAACCGACTGGCCTTCAAGCACGCCCACTCGGGCCGCAATGTCGAGAAAGACTGGGGCAAGTTCACGCTGCAGGCGGTCGAGTTCGCCTTCTACGTGCTCAACGAGCGCCTGGGCGACGACGCCGGCAGCGGCCACAAGGCCCGCACTTTCCGGCCCAACAACACCTTGGTGATCGCCTCCAGCGCCTCCAATGGGGGCGGCTCGGCGATCGCCGCGGCCGAGCAGGACACCCAAGGGCTGATCGACGGCGTGGCCGTCAGTGAGCCGGCCATCGAGATGCCCAAGAACGCCAATGTGGTGGTCACCCGCGGCGGCAAGGTGCAGGCCACCACGGCCCGCACCCTGATGGATTTCACCAGCTACGCCCACCTGTACTCGGCCTGTGCGGCCCTGGCCCCGGAGCTGGCCGGCACGCCGTTCCAGAGCACCTACGCGCTGCCGGCGGTGTATGGCACCCTGGCGGCCAACCGCTGCACCGGGCTGAAGAACAAGGGCTTGCTGTCGGCGACCACCACCGCCACCCAGGCCAGCGAGGCGCTGGCCAAGCTGCAGGCCTATGGCTGGGAACCCGAGGCCGGCAGCCAGATCGCCACCCTGGCCGGCTTCGAGGTGGCGCCGGCCGTGGCCGTCACCTTTGCCAACGCGCTGGCCCGTGCCAGCGTCAAGGACAACCTGTGTGGTTACAGCTTTGCGGCCACCACGGCCGCCGGCAAGGTCACCACCGTGGACGCCACCGCACTGGCCCAGATGTACGCCACCGGCAACGGGGTGCCGCCTTCGTCGGGGGTGCAACTGGTCAACAACAACGCCCTGGGCGGGGCGGTGCGCGATCTGCTGTCGGTGTCGCCCAGCACCGGCCTGGCCGACATGGGGCTGGACGGCGCGCTGTGCCTGCGCAACCTGGTCACCGGCACGGCCGGCGTGGCGGCCCAGCTGAACACCGGCATCGACGAGACCCGGCGCAATGGCAACCTGCGCGGGCGCCCGGCGGTGATCGTGCATGGGCGCTCAGACCCTTTGCTGCCCGTCAACCACACTTCGCGGCCCTACCTGGCGTTGAACAACACGGTCGAGGGCAGCAACAGCCAGCTGAGTTACCTGGAAGTCACCAACGCCCAGCACTTTGACTCGTTCATCGGGCTGCCGACGGTGCTGCCCGGGTACGACACCCGCTTTGTGCCCTTGTCGCTGTACCTGAACCGGGCGCTCGACGCGGTGTATGCGCGGCTGGCGAACGGCACGGCCTTGCCGCCGTCCCAGGTGGTGCGGACCGTGCCCCGCGGCGGCACGCCGGGCGCGGCGCCGGCCCTCACGGCCAGCAATGTGCCGGCGCCCGTGGCCACGCCGGCCGCGGCCGACCGCATCGTGCTCAGCGGCAACACGGTGAGCATCCCCGATTGAGGCGGCCCACTGATCGATGAACCCCGGCGGGGCCGCGCAGTGGCCCCGCCTGCAACCGGAACGGAAATGTCCATGGCCATGTCTTCCCACTACCTGCGCTGCGCAGGCCGCGAACTTCATTACACCGAGTGGGGCGACCCGCAGGCCCCGGCCGTGATCGCCTGGCATGGCCTGGCGCGCACCGGCCGCGACATGGATGAGCTGGCCGAGCACCTCAGCGCGCGCTACCGCGTGATCTGCCCCGACACCCTGGGCCGGGGCCTGAGCCAGTGGAGCCCCGATCCGGGCCGCGAGTACACGCTGGCCTTCTATGCCCAGCTGGCCCAGGGTCTGCTCGATGGCCTGGGCTTGGATCGGGTGCACTGGGTGGGCACTTCGATGGGCGGCGCCATCGGCACGGTGTGCGCGGGCGGGCGCGTGGTGCCGGCGCTCAAGGGCCGGCTCAAGAGCCTGGTGCTGAACGACAACGCGCCGCGCCTGGCGGACGCCGCGATTGCGCGCATCCGCGCCTATGCCGGAGAACCGCCGGCATTTGATTCGGTGCTGGAGCTGGAGGCTTTCTTCCGCCAGGTCTACAAGCCCTATGGCTGGCTCAGCGACGCGCAGTGGCGGCGCCTGACCGAAACCTCGACCCGGCGTCTGCCCGACGGTCGGGTCACGCCGCACTACGACCCGGCCATGGTGCAGCAGTTCACCCTGCACCCGAACGACTACCTGATCTGGGACGACTACGACGCCATCGACATCCCGGTGCTGTGCCTGCGCGGCGCCGAGTCGGACCTGGTGCTGCCCGAGACCACCGCCGAGATGCTGCGCCGCGGCCCGGGCCTGCGCGGCCTGACCACGGTGGTCGAGGTGCCCGGCTGCGGCCATGCGCCTGCGCTCAATGTGCCCGATCAGCTGCAGCTGGTGAGCGACTTCATCGCCCGCGCCCAGGCGGCCTGAGCCTCAGGCCCTCAAAGCGACTTGGCAAAGAATTGGGCGATGCCCTGGCGCAGGTCATCTCCGCCGAGCTCCCGGTAGTCCAGGTGGTCGGCGCCGGGGATGCGCCACAGGGCCTTGGGGTTGCCGGCGCGCTCGAACAAGGCCTGCTCGACCGCCACCGGGGTGTCTTGGTCGCCCTCGGCCGCCACCAGGCGCAGCGGGCGCGGCGCGATCTGGTGGATCACCTGGGCGGGCTGAACCTGATCAGGGTCGATGCCGGCCCACCAGAAATCCAGCAACAGCAGCCAGGTGCTCCAGGCCGTGCCGCTCTTGTGGCGCAGCTCCTCGCGCAGCGAGGACCACATGTTGTGCAACACCACCGCCTTGATGCGCGGGTCGCTGGCTGCCACCATGCACACCGTGCTGGCACCGATGGAGAAGCCCTCGGCCCCCAGGCGTCGGGGGTCGGCATCGGGGCGGGCGCTGACCCAGTTCAGGGCCGCGATCAGGTCTTCCTGCTCCAGGTCGCCCCAGGTCTGGGTGTCGCCCTCGCTGTTGCCACTGGCGCGCGAGTCGTACAGCAGCACCCCGATGCCGCGTTCGACCAGGGCCTGGGCCTGGGCCAAAAACCACAGGCGGTTGCCTTGCCCGCCATGCACAAAGACCACCACCGCGCCGGTGCGCGAGGGCTTGTACCAGCCCTGCAGCAGCAAGCCGTCGGCGGTGGCAAAGGTGACAGGCTGCACCCCCCCGTGCAGGGTTTGCTGGGCCAGGGCCAGGTCGTCAACCTGCACCGGCGTGCGGGCGGGGTGCAGCATGGCGTGCGCGATCTGGTTGTGGTGCACGAGTTTGGCGCCCAGGGCGAGTGCCAGAAGCAGCGCTAGCAAGCCCAGCGAGAAGGCCCGTGCACGCTTGCGCCAGCCGCTTGCAGGAGGTGCTTCGGGCTGGGTGCGGGGCAGGGGGGCCGCGTCGGGCCCGCGGGGCTTGGACATGCGCGTTCTCGGTCAGGCAGGGAACACCCCGGGCGCTCATGGCCCGGCTTGGCTGGCACGGCGTGCGGCAGGTGCCGCAGCGTGTTCCCTGTGGCCCGGATTGTGGGCCGACTGTGTAACGCGTCTGTGTGGGGCAGGTGTCTGTCGTGTTGGGGGCTCGGGGTGGCGGCCTGTGTCGGGGCCGATCAGCGTCCGCCCCGCCCAGGGCGCAGGGCACGCCGGCAGGCCCGGCGGTAGGCGGCCAGCGTGTCGGCGGCCAGCGCGTGCACCTCGCTGGCAGGCTGGCCGGCCAGCAGGCTCAGGCCTTCGCTGGCCTGGCGCATGGTGTACACATGGAACTGCCCGGCCGCCACGGCGGCCACCAGCTCGGGCGACAGCATCAGCTGGCGCTGGTTCAGGGCGGGCAGAAGCACGCCTTGTTGGCCCGTCAGGCCAGCACGCCGGCACACCTGGAACCAGCCCTCGATCTTCTCGTTGAGGCCGCCCACGGGCAGCACCTCGCCGTGCTGGTTCAGGGCGCCGGTGACCGCGATGTCCTGCCGAAGGCCCACGCCCGACAGCGAGGACAGCAGCGCAAACAGCTCGGCACATGAGGCCGAATCGCCTTCCACCCCGTCGTACTCTTGCTCGAAGCCCAGCGAGGCCTGCAGGGCCAGCGGCGCCTGGTCGCTGAACAGCGAGTGCAAGTAGCCTTGCAGGATCAGCACGCCCTTGTCGTGGATCGGGCCGGACAGGCGCACCTCGCGCTCGATGTTGAGCACGCCCTGGTGCCCGGCCTGGGTGCGGGCGCTGATGCGCATGGGCACGCCGAAGCGGTGGTCGCCGGTGTCGATCTGGCTCATGGCGTTGAGCTGGCCCACGGCCAGCCCGGTGGTGGAGATCAGCCGCTCGCCTTCGCTGATGCTGTCGAGCACGCACTGCTCCAGGTAGTCGTGGCGCTGGCGCCGGGCCTGCAGGGCGGCCGCCACGTCGGCGGCGCTCACCAGCGCGCCCTGGCGGTCGCGGCACTGCTGGGCGCTTTCGATCAGCGCCATCTCGATCTGGCCCAACTGGGCGCTCAGGTAGTGCTGGTCGTCGGCCTCGCGGTGGCTTTGCTCCAGCAGGGCCGCCACGGCGCCGGCCTCGAAGTGGGGCAGGCCCAGCTGGCGGCAGCGGCAGGCCACCCAGGCGGCCATGGCGTGGCGGTTCTCGTCGCTGGCGGCAAAGCGGTCAGCGAAGTCGACCTTGACGCGGAAGCGGCGCGCCATCTCGGGGTCGGCCTCTTGCAGCTTGTAGTACTCGTCGGGCGAGCCGATCAGCACCAGGCGCACGTCCACGGGCACGGCATCGGGTTGCAGGCTGGCCCCGGCCGGGGTGCCGGTGCCGCCGGGCTCCTCGATCTGCAACTGGCGTGAGCGCAAAAAGCGGCGCAGCCGCTCCCACAGGGGCTCGTCGTCGATCAGGTCGGCCAGGTGCAGCATCAGGTAGCCGCCATGCGCCTGCAGCAGGCCGCCGGCGTGGATGGCGGTGTGGTCGGCGGGGCCGGCGTCATCGCCACCGGGGTGCTCGATGCTGCCGAACAGGCTGCGCATCTGGGGGTTGTTGTCCAGCACCACCGGGGCGCCTTGCTGCTCGGCATGGTCCACCACCAGGTTGAAGGCCAGGCAGTGCTGCCAGTGCGCCAGATCGGCCTTGCGGTCGGCCTCGTCCTCATCCTCGGCCAGCGGCAGAAACAGGTCGATCTGGTTCAGCACCTCGGTGATGGCCGCCTGCACCCAGGCCTGCAGGCCGCTGCGCTCGGCCTCGGCCAGGCCGGCCAGGGCGGTGTCAAAGGCCTTTTGCAACTGCGGCGTGAGGGTGCGGCGCTTCAGGGCTTCCAGGGCCTCGTCGCGGGCGATCTCGCGCAGGCGCAACTGGGCCAGCACGCGGGCCATCTCGGCGCGCACCTCGTTTTCGGTGGCGGTGGCCAGGGCCTCGGCGGCGGCCTTGTCGGCTTCGCTCGGGTGGGGCTTGTCCTTGTCTTTGCCGTGTGGCTTGTCGGGCAGCACCAGCTTGAGCCGGTCGGATTCGCGTTGCAGTTGGTAGCCGTGGCGGGCGGCCAGGGCTTCCAGGTTCTTCAGCGCCAGGTGCTCTTCGCGCTCAAAGGCTTTTTCGATGCCATCGGCCTCCAGGGTGACCTCGGCGGCCTCCAACTGGGCCGGGATGTCGGCCGCCAGTTGCCGGGTGAGCTGCTGCAGGCCCTGGCGCAGCAGGCGGCCAGCCCCTGCCGGCAGGCGCAGGGCCAGGGGGCGCTGCGGGGCTTCGAAGCGGTGCAGGTAGCCCAGGTCGGGCGGCACCGGGCGCGCCTGGGCCGCCTGGTGCAAGGCCTGGCGCAGCAGCGAGCTGCGGCCGCTGCCGACCTCGCCCAGCACGAACAGGTTGTAGTCGGGTGCTTGGATGTGCAGGCCGAACTCGGTGGCCTGCCGGGCGCGGTGCTGCCCGATCCAGCCCGGGGCCGGGTCGGCCAGTTCGGCGGTGCTGGCAAAGCCCAGGCTGGCGGGATCGATGTGGCGGCGCAGTTGCTGGGCCGTCAGGGCAGGCAGGGTGGGCAGGTCGGTGGAGGGGGCGGGCATTGACGAAAGAGGGGTGTCGGGGGCCAGGAGGTCGGAAAGCATAACGCTTGCCGGCGCCGGCCCCGGTTGCGTGGCTGAGTCGGGGGCAGCGCGTGGAGAGACGTGGGGTTGCGCGTGGGGTTCAGCGTGCTCGGGCGCTGCGCTCAGTTCTTGGCACCAGCGGTCAGGGCACGCTCGCGGCTGTCCGCCAAGGCCTGCGGTGCCGGGGCCTGGGTGGGCCAGCCCTGCAGGTGCTGCTGGGCCAGGGCGCTGAGGGCGGTGATCCAGGCCGGGCTGTCGTTCAGGCAGGGGATGTAGTGGAAGGCTTTGCCCCCCGCATGCAAAAAGGCCTCACGCGCCTCCTGGCTGATTTCTTCCAGGGTTTCGAGGCAGTCGCTGGTGAAGCCGGGGCACACCACATCCACCCGGGCCGTGCCGGCCTGGGCCAGGGCCACCAGGGTGGGTTCGGTGTAGGGCTCAAGCCACTTGGCCTTGCCGAAGCGCGACTGGAAGGTGATCTTGTAGCGGTCGGCGCGCAGGCCCAGGCGCTCGGCCAGCAGGCGGCCGGTCTTCAGGCATTCGCAGTGGTAGGGGTCGCCCAGGTGCAGGGTGCGCTCGGGCACGCCATGAAAGCTCATCACCAGCTGGTCGGGCTGACCGTGTTCGCGCCAGTGGGCTTCGACGCGGCGGGCCAGGGCGTCGATGTAGCCGGGGTCGTCGTGGTAGCGGTTGATGAAACGCAGCTCGGGCAGGTGGCGCTGGCGCAGGCCCCAATGGGCCACATCGTCGAACACGCTGGCGGTGGTGGTGCCCGAGTACTGCGGGTAGGCCGGCAGGATCAGCACGCGGGTCACGCCATCGGCCTTCAAGGCATCCAGCTGGCTGGCGATCGAGGGCTGGCCGTAACGCATGGCATAGCGCACCTGCACCTGGTGGCCGGCCTCGCCCAGCCAGCCTTGCAGCAGCTTGGCCTGCTTTTCGGTCCAGGCCTTGAGGGGCGAGCCTTCAGGCGTCCAGACAGTGGCGTATTTGGCGGCCGACTTGGCCGGGCGCACGCGCAAGATGATGCCGTGCAGGATGGGCTTCCAGATCAGGGCCGGGATTTCGACCACGCGGTGGTCGCTCAGAAACTGGGCCAGGTAGCGCCGCAGGGCCGAGGCCGTGGGGGCCTCGGGCGTGCCCAGGTTGCACAGCAGGATGGCGGTGCGGGCCGCTTGGCCGTGGCGGTAGGCGGGCTCGGGGGCAAACTTGGACGGCATGGTCTGGGTGGGGCTGAGGTTTTGAGGGATGCAGTATTCTCAGCCACCTATGCTCGATCACGCCCGAATCAAGGCCATTACCCTGGACCTGGACGACACTTTATGGCCCATCTGGCCCACCATCGCCCGCGCGGAGACGGTGCTGGCCGACTGGCTGCAGCGCCATGCGCCCGCCACCGCCACCCTGTTTGCGCGCCCCGGTGCGCTGCGCGAGATCCGCAACCAGATGACCACCCTGCGCCCCGACCTGGCCAGCGACCTGAGCGCACTGCGCCGCGAATCCATCCGCCTGGCCCTGGGGCAGGCGGGCGATGACCCGGCCCTGGCCGAGCCGGCCTTCGAGGTGTTTTTTGCCGAACGCCAGCGCGTGGACCTGTTTGACGATGTTCACGAGTGCCTGGGCCGCCTGGCCGAGCGCTACCCCCTG
>Ga0208888_100280_pt1 | contig 26861 bp, 24 predicted proteins | sample LakWasM115_HOW13_2_FD_183929 | JGI IMG/M metagenome (GOLD analysis project Ga0208888, IMG submission 183929) | Freshwater sediment methanotrophic microbial communities from Lake Washington under simulated oxygen tension - Sediment Metagenome... | ecosystem: Environmental > Aquatic > Freshwater >...
AGCCAGGACCAGTCCGCCGGGATCGACCAGATCAACCAGGCGATGACCCAGATGGATCAGGTCACACAACAAAATGCGGCACTGGTGGAAGAAGCAGCGGCTGCCGCTCAATCGCTTGAACATCAGGCCCATAGCATGGTTCAAGTCGTGAGCGTATTCAAGCTGGGACGGCCCGATGGTCTGCTTCTGTCATGACAGCAGCACAGTTCACAGGGCACCCGAATCACAAGGCAAGGAGCGCGCAGCATGGCATATTTTGAATGGGCAGATGATCTGGTGATTGACAACGGCGCAATTGACAAAGACCATCGCCACCTGGTTGATCTGGTCAACGAATTACACACCGCAACCAGCCAAGGGCGTGGTCAGGAAGTTGTCGCCAACATCCTGGAATCCTTGATCGCGTACACGGCGGACCACCTGGAAAGAGAAGAGCATTTGATGGCCTCCTTCAAATTCCCGCATCTGGACCGGCACAAAATAGGCCATGCCAGTTTCATAGAGGATTTGCGGAGCCTGCAAAAGAAATACCAAGCTGGCAGCATCACCGTTGCATCGCAGCTGTCTACAGTGTTGCGCGACTGGTTGTCTTTGCACATCAGGCGCAATGACAAGGAGCTTTTGAAATTCATCAAGAAGAGCAGGGGACGAGGAGATTGCTAAAGACCGTTTGAGAGAAGTGAGATGAGTGAATGGAAACGAAGGGCGCAATCCACGCTACAGAACTCATGCAGGAGGCCGTCAGATTCGTCAAACGTGGTCAGGTGGCAGCGAGACAATTGGCGTGCTCCAACAGACCAAGGACAACCAGGTCCGCTTGCACAGCAATAGACACCCATGGGTGCTGACGACAGCCGGTGGCCCTGAGCGAATGGAATTGACCAGACTGCGAGCCGAGAATGCGCGACTGAGAACGAAGCATGACATCCTGAGAAAAGCTACGGTGTACTTCGCGTGGGTATCAACGTGAAGCACGCTTGGATACTGGGTGAAGAGCCTCGGTGAGGCATAAGTGGTATTGCTGGGGTTGAACCCATGGAGAGCTCCTGGGGAAGGCTGAAAGCAGGCCGCTTGTACGGGAGGAAATTCGAGAAACCCAGGCAGGCCATGGACCAAACGAATGACTGTATGGACGCCTATAACAACCGCAGAATTTATTCGACGTTGGGATATGCATGTCCGATGCAGTTTGAGAAAAACTGACATGTGACACAGTTCTGAAGGCCGATAACTGAATGGCCAAGAGGCTTGTCCAAATGGGTCAGGTTCAGCATTTGAAGCTGACATCGAAATCTCACATGCATTTCGCCATTTCTCATTGGCGACCTTGCGCGTGGCATTTGAGCATAGTGGCTTTTCAAAAGGACCAGGGAAGTATGAATAAATGCACCAAACCAGGAGAGCCGAATGCCAGTGGATTGAATGAGACGACTGCTCAAACGATTGAAATGCTGAAGGCTGTTATTGGTGGTGAGACGTATGCTGCAGTTGCGACGAGATTTGGTCGATCACGTACTGCGGTCGAGCGACGCATCAAGGCCTTGGCGAACCAACTCAGGAAAGAAGTGGGAATAGAGGGTCTCAATGTAGGAGGGACAGCATTCGTAAGCCGCTTGCGATTACATCGACATGCAATTTTGACATCGCTGGAGTCTTACAAGCCAGCCGTGTCTCCCGAAACTCCGGGAACAAAAATCCTTTCTCACGACGATATAGCGAAAGCGGTGCAGCGCATCAAAGGACGCAGTGGTAGACCGCTGCACGATATTGCACTGTTCTACATATTGTTTGCCACTGGTGCCAGGCCGTTGGAAATTGCCCGATTGGAGGTGCGAGACTACCTTGATGGTGATGGTAGTGTGCGCAGGGAGTCGCAGATGCGTGCGGAAGTGGCCATCACCAGCAAGCCTCGGCCACTTCATTTCTGCAGCACAAGACTGAATGATGCGCTGGCACTGTACCTGCAAGAGCGGCTGACCCAGAAGCAGGGCATAGGCTCGACAGAAGCTTATCGAGGGCTTGAGCCCGACAGTCGTTTGTTCCTCTCCGCGACCGGAGAAGGCTTCAAAATAACACCGTACGGTAGTGCAGGCCAACGGCGGTTTTTGTGCCGCTCCATTTTGGAGACCTATAGCAAGCTGTTCCGGTATTCCGAACTCAATGAAGTAACCGCGATATCAGTCAGGCGGACCGTGATCTCTCGGCTATATGAACGTGGCGCCGATGAAGGCCAGGTCGGACTGCTGTTGGGTATCAGCGAGCGTAGCGCTGTGCGGGAACTGTTGTCCAAAAACAAACCCACCATTGCAGCTTTAGTGGATGAATTGCTGTGAGATACCGAAATCCCGCATCACTTCGGACCGTATTTCCTGGCACCTGTTGACTGGGCGGTCCAATATGGCGGATCAAGAGCTTGTTGATCATGGACATTCAGCGTTTCTCCATCAAAGGAAATGTTTTCAACGCCGATGACCCGTATTTGCAGGATGCATTGGCGCAGGTATACGGGACGTCGTCCGAACGCCCCTGTTGTCTTTGCGTGCCGGGTGGCGTCGAGATGTACGTGGCGCACCATCGGCGGTTTGTTCTCAAGCGCATGCCCGATACAGGGAGTCTGCTCCACCCGGGTTGCCTATCGTACGAACCTGAACTTCAGCAGTCCGGCCTGGGTGAGCTGGTTGGCGAAGCGGTGCTTGAATCAGAGCTTGGGATCGTTGAACTGCGGGTGGACTTCCCTTGGATGAGATCAGTCGGGAAAGGTGTGCCACGCGGGGAGCCACAGCATGCGTCCGACGTTGCAGTGCCGAGTCGGCGCAATTCCATACTTTTGACCGGTCACTTTGGGGCGGCATACAAATAAAGTACGACTCGCGCTAGGAGACTTTTCTTCGGCCTTTGGTCGAAGAGCAAAGCAAATTAGAACAATTCCATTGACCATTATTAAGGATACGAAATGTTGCACAGATCAAAGAAATTCTACAAAAGCATGATTGTGTCCGCTATTGCAATTGGCTTTTGCGGAAGTCCTGCTTGGGCTGCAGGATCCGATAGTAAGGGTGACGGCGGGATTGAGGAAATTGTGGTAACCGCGCAAAAGCGTGAGCAAAGCCTAAATGACGTTGGCATGTCAGTTAGCGCCCTGACTGGAGAGCAGCTTGCGAACCAAGGTGTGGCAGACGCTGCTGATCTAGTCAAAGTAATTCCTGGATTCTCATTTACACCAACTCAATTCGGTGCACCGGTCTATACAATTCGCGGGGTCGGATTCAACGAGTCAAGTCTGTCGGGCAGTCCAACGGTCAGCGTATACGTCGATGAAGTTTCGTTGCCTTTCCCGGTTATGGCTCGAGGAGCCATCCTTGACCTTGAGCGAGTGGAGGTCTTGAAGGGCCCTCAGGGAACCCTCTTTGGTCAAAACTCCACTGGCGGCGCAATTAACTACATTGCTGCCAAACCCACGCGGGAGTTTGAAGCTGGCATCGGACTGAGCTACGGAAGCTTTGACGCAAAGAGTGTCGATGGCTTCGTGAGTGCCCCAATTTCCAATGACTGGGCGTTCAGAACTGCGTTCAAATCAGATCAGGGTGGCGCGTGGCAGAAAAATACTGCCAACGGAGAGAGTCTTGGAAACAAGGACTTTGTCGCTGGAAGGGTTCTGTTTGAATATGCGCCGTCTGCTTCCTTCAAAGTAGGCTTCAATTTAAACACTTGGCGCGATCGTTCTGACATACAAGCTCCCCAGTTCATTGGTGCATTTGCTGCAATGCCTGTTCCCGCTTTGGATTCGAGGGTTGCGAATGCAGTGGTGGCAAACAACGATGCTCGTGTGGCCACCTGGGGTCCAGGAAATGGTTTTAAACGGGACAATACGTTTGATCAGGCTTCAATTCGCGTCGATGCAAAGAATTTCAGTCCAGGGTTGACGTTTACTTCAATTACGTCTTCTCAGAAATTTCAGCGAAATGAGTTGATGGATACAGACGGAACGACCGCGACCAACTTGCACATCGGAACAGGCGGCGACATCAATTCCTTTTCCCAGGAGTTTCGCCTTAGCGGGGACAATATTGACAAGTTGCACTGGATGATTGGTGGAAACTACGGAAAAGATGCGATTGTCGACACTCAGAGAATTATTCTTAAGGATTCCTCGGTCGGTGCGGTGCTTGGCTTTGGCGAAGCCGACAACTACAGCAAACAAGACATTAAGACAACGGCAATCTTCGTGAACGGTGATTACAGCCTATCTGATCACGTCTCGATTGAAGGGGGTATGCGCCATACTCAGAGTGACCGAGAATTTGAAGGGTGCACTAAAGATTCCGGTGCGGGTGATTTGAGCGCCGTTATAAGCTACTTGCAGGGCTTGGTAAATCCGGCGGCAACTTCACGTCCCGTTCCTGGTGGATGCGCTACGTTCAATTCCACCTACAACGTGGGAATGTTTAACTCTTCGCTATCGGAGAAGAATACCTCATGGCGTACGGGTTTGAATTGGAAGCCAAGTCCTCAGACATTGCTGTATGGCAATGTTAGCAAAGGGTTCAAGTCTGGAAACTTCCCGACACTGTCGGCATCTACAACCGCCCAGTTCGCTCCCGCAGTGCAGGAGGAGCTCCTCGCAAGGGAGATCGGTTTCAAGCTTTCGCTTGACGACCGGAAGGTTCAGCTAAATGGGGCATTGTTCAATTATGACTATGTGAATAAGCAACTGCGTGGTCGCATCCAGGATCCAATCTTTGGGCAGCTTGAGACTTTGGTAAATATCCCGAAGTCGGTGGTCAATGGTATCGAGTTGCAGCTCACATGGGCACCCGTACGTGGTCTCGTCATCAATGGTTCCGCAACAGCCATATTGACTGAAGTAAAGAACTTCATTGGCTTTGATCAGTTTGGTGTGCAAAAAGACATGACCGGAAATGCGTTTCCGTACTCTCCAAAATATCAGGCGTCGCTTGGTGCGGATCACCTCTGGAAGCATTCCGAATCGATCAATGCCTTTTTTGGGGCCAATGTCACATATCGAAGTGAGACGAAGGGCGGAATTGAGAACGATCCACGGTTGGCGATTGATGCTTACTCAACAGTAGATTTACGAGGTGGAATTGAGGCGAGTTCTGGGGCGTGGAAGCTTTCTCTCTGGGGTAAAAATGTCGGCAATACCTACTATTGGAACAACGTCTTGCATGCGGAAGACACAATTATTCGCTATGCAGGTACCCCCGCTTCATACGGTGTGACCTTCCAGTACAAATTCTGAAACGATAGTTGTTTCTACCTGCAACCAGTTCGCAGCTAGTTGTACGGCACATCCTAGTATCTTGGACAAAGGCTCTTTCTTTCTGTCAACGCAATGTCTTGCGGGGACCGGCAGGCCACTATTTCATATGAACGCAAACACCTCTCACCAACGAATCCCTGTATCCGTTGTCTCGGATACGGCGAATTTGTCTCCGAGTCAAAATCTTGCGGATATCTTCGACAGTCTCGCGGAAAAGGCTCCACAGCGGAAAATTCTGACCGCGATGAACGGCCCTTCGGTTTCTGATGGGGATCGGACCTGGTCGCGCTCCGATTTCGCGAAGGACCTTAGAGCCGTCTCCCGTGTCCTAATTCAATGTGGGATGAACGACGATAGCCGAATGGCGATTCTCTTGCCAAGCATTCCAGAGTTTCATCTGCTCTTGTGGGGCGGTATCTCTGTTTGCGCGGTGGCGCCAATCAATCCTCTGCTGCAGTTCGAGCAAGTTCGTCAATTGATGTCGACAATGGGCGCGAGCCTAATTGCTCTTCCGTCCCAGAAGCTTCATCCTGGGTTGTGGAAGCTTGGTGTGGCCTTAAAGGAGGCAATTCCGACGCTTCGAGTGCTTACAGTGGGGCCAGAGTCAGAACTCACATCACTTCTTCCGTTAGCACGAAGTGATGCTACCGAGTTACCTACGCGTTCCACGGACTCTATCGCTGGGCTATTTCACACGGGTGGTACCACAGGAAACCCAAAAGTTGCCCCGCTGACGTTGAAGAACATTTTGAGCTCAGCGGGGATGCTAGATTCCGTGCTGAAGTGCAGTGAAGACGATGTCTTTGTAAGTCCTTTGCCGCTATTCCATATCGCCGGTGCCATTGTTGGCGGCTTGGCGCCTTTGCTATCAGGATCGCATCTGGTTATGCCGTCGCCGATGGGATTGAGAGACCCGAATGTTATTGCCAATTTTTGGCGAACCTTGGCGCACTACAAGGCGACAATGCTGGCTGCGGTGCCGACGTCTATTTCAGCACTGCTTGATGCTCCGATTGGTGACGCCGATCTGTCCTCATTGAATTTCGTTCTGACTGGAACGGCCGCGCTACCGAGCGAAACCGCTCGACGATTCACTAGTCTCACCGGAAAGCCAATCTACACAGGTTACGGCATGACAGAGACGGCGGGGACAGTCGCATTTACTCCTCGTGGTTCGGGTGGAATGCCTAGTTCGGTTGGAAAATTGGTAGCACCGATGGAAGTGCGAGTCGTCCCCATATCGTCAAATGCCGTTTGCAGCATTGAGATGGCTACCGGAGAGGCTGGACGTGTGTTGGTTCGGGGGCCAAATGTATTTTCCGGATACCTTGACACACGAAGGAGTTCTTCACCCGTTGGCGAAGATGGCTGGTTTGACACGGGTGACATTGGCTTTCTCGACGTCGGCAAGAACCTCACGTTAACTGGTCGTACGAAAGACTTGATTATTCGTAGCGGTCACAACATCGACCCTGGAGTCATTGAAGAAGTCGCATTGAATCATCTGTCAATAGCTTCCGCTGCGGCCGTAGGCCAGATTGATGGATATGCTGGTGAAGTCCCTGTTCTTTTCGTGCAGTTGAAGCCTTCGGCAAAGGATCGCTTCAATATTGATGAGTTTTTTGAGTTTCTGATCAAACACATCCCTGAGCCTCCCGCACGACCCAGGTTCGTGTATTTACTCGACCAGATTCCATTGACCGCAGTTGGAAAGATATTCAAGCCACCGCTTCGGATCCAGGCCGCTGAGGCAAAGCTCACGGAGGTTCTGGAAAAACTGAAGATTTCGGCCAGTGAAGTCAGTCTAGGGGTGCTGATTGTTGAAAACGGTCGTTTGGCTGTATCGGTAAGCACTTCCAAAGCCCTGAACACCAATCAAGCGGCAGCCTTGCAGCGAGAACTCATGTCTCTTCCAGTGGACTTGACGTACTGCAGTCCCGCCTTGTGAAAGGCGAAAGTTATGAGAATAGCCCCAAATCCATACTTTAGGGTGGACCACGGGCGCACTTCGATTAATAGCATTGAGGGTAACTTCAATTTTTACAGTTTAGAGGAAGAAACTTGCGAAACGAAACTAAAACCGTGAGTGGCGAAATTCAAATTGATAGCACGCTCATGGATAGACAAACTACCGACCTGATTTCGAAATACGGCACGGCTCCATTTCTGAACATCGCCAATCCAGTTGAGCAGATCCGAAAGGACTTTGACAGCTTCTATGAAGAGGTTGGCGCGCCACGCCAAGAGGTGCGGGATGTCGTTGATCAACTGGTGCAACACGAGGGGAGAAAGTTCCGGGTTAGGATCTACTTTCCGATAACCAAGGACGCTGGAGCTTTGCCGATTACGGTCTTCTACCACGGCGGGGGTATGGTGTTTGGGAGTTTGGATTCGTATGACGCGCTATGCCGTCAACTCGCCAACAGTTCTGGTTCGATTTTTGTGTCGGTTGACTACAGCTTGTCTCCAGAGAGCAAGTTCCCCGATGGTTTGGAGGACGCTTACACAGCGGTAGTTTGGGTTCACGAGTATTCAGCGTTGCTGGGTGGAGACCCAAAACGGATTGGCGTGTGTGGTGAGTCTGCTGGCGGCAACTTCGCGGCGGTTGTTGCTCGGCTTCTTCGTGAACGCGGGGGGCCTCAGTTGGTAAACCAAGTGTTGATTTACCCAGTAGTGGGGACACGGGGAAATGGGCATTCCGCCGCCCTGTTTTCAAAGGGATATTTCTTTGAAGTGGACCCAATGATGTGGTTCTATGAGCAGTATCTTGACGATATTTCGCAGGCTATGGATCCTCGCGTGTCTCCGATGCTTGCAAAAGATCTATCAAGTCTGCCATCTGCATACATCGTTACAGCGGGCTTTGACATGCTGAGGGATGACGCCGAAGACTATGCCGAAGTCCTAAGGGAGGCGGGCGTTCCTGCAGAGGTTCGGCGCTATGAAAGCACGATCCATGGATTTTTCAACATGGCTGGGGTTCTGGACGTTGGTGTTCAAGCAGTAGCGGAATGTGGGGACTGGATTCGAAAGTCTTTCGCAGGAGCGGCATCGACTTTGCAGGGGAAGCCTTCTTGATTTCACGTCGATTCGCTTCCAAACTGCGTATTCAAAACATCAATTCACTTTAACTACCAAATCAAAGAAAGAAGGGCTTCATATGATAAAAATCAGCATTCTCTATCCCAACAAAGAAGGCCAGAAGTTTGACTTTGACTATTACGTCAAGACTCACATGCCAATGTCTATTCACAAAATGGGAGAGAAACTTCGGGGCGTTAGCGTCGAGCAGGGCATTAGCGGTGGTACGCCAGGAAGTGCACCTCCTTTTGTAGCGGCATGCCACTTTTTGTTTGACACCGGAGATGAATTTCTGGCCGCATATATGCCGAATGCTGCTATTTTGCAGGCGGATATGCCAAACTACACAGACATCGAGCCAGTTATCCAGTTCAGCGAAGTTCGAATTTCTCGATAGGTGTTATGAAAACGGAAGAGAGAATAGGGCTGCGCGTCCTCGCCATATCTGGAAGTCTTCGTGCTCATTCGACGAATTCGGCGCTTCTGCGAGCGGCGTCCCTACTCTCTCCTGCAGAGATGGGGGTCCAATTATTCAACGGCCTAGGGGAGCTCCCTCTTTTCAATCCGGACGTAGAAATCGATAGCGCTTCCCATGGTGTTCAGGACTTCAGGCGTCAATTGCAATCTTCAGACGCAGTGATCATTGCCAGTCCGGAGTATGCCCACGGGGTAACCGGTGCTATGAAAAATGCGTTGGACTGGGTCGTCGCCAGTGGTGAGTTTGTTGATAAGCCGGTAGCCATCTTCAATGCTTCTCCGAGAGCGAATATTGCACTGAGTTCGTTGGCTGAAACTCTGACTATGATGAATGCCGTATTGATAGGTGAGGCTTCAGTATCACTTCCAATATTGGGCAGTGGCCTTGATACGGAGGGCATTGCGAGCAATAGCGAACTATCGACGGAGATCCGCGCAGCGCTCAGCCATCTGGCTTTGGCTGTCGGACAGATGCAAAATGCGCATGTTGTGCGATGAAACCAAGTAGATTGAAAGCAATGGTCATTTCTGGCTTAGGTTGTTGAGTACTGTCAGGCCCCTTTCCAGCGTATGGAATTTTGGAAGCAACACGAGAGTCCAGCATGTCATCGGTAATTAGTTTGAATCAAAAGGTCAGATATGGTCATACGGAGGCCAAGTCTTCACGCACTGCGCAGGGAGTCCATATGTCCTTGCTTGACAGACCGCGACTTGTCCATTTGGTCGATGAAAAGCTACCGCCAGTTGTCGTACTGAAAGCTCCTGCAGGCTATGGAAAATCTACTCTTCTCAAGCAGTGGAGTTTTCGCTTGGAAGGGCGGGGAGAATCAGTAGTCTGGATTTCAATAGACGACTCTGACAACGATCCATTGAGGCTCGCCAAAAAAATCGTTGGGTCGTTCGTACGGCACCGAGTTGGCAGTTCGCAGCAATCTGACATGAGTTCCTCAGCAGGATTTCAAAGTGCGCATGACCTCCTTGACAACTTGTCGCACTCAGATTTTCCAGTCTATGTGATAGTTGATGAGCTTGAGACCCTGAAGTCTGCGGAGTCCCAGAATCTGATTAAGCGACTTGTCAAACAAAGGTGGGCGGGTCTGACTTTGATTTTTGCAACCCGCTCGTTGCCAAATCTTGGTATTAGTAAACTTCGCGTGGCCGGAGAGCTGCTTGAGCTTGGTGCTGCTCAGCTTCGATTTTATGAGGATGAGATTGTCGGACTTTTTTCAAAGCTTGGAGTATCGCTTTCGTTTGACTTGCCACATCGATTTTTACGTCTCACGGAAGGGTGGCCCGCAGTACTGGAACTGGCAGCCCAGTCCCTGAAAGACGGCGCCATTGATGCGGTTCAGTTGCTGGATCGATTACCAGGTCCATGGCCGGAGCTGGAAGAGTATTTTGTTGAAGAAATTCTGGATGGTCTGGACTCTGATACTTTGAGAGTACTCATGCTCACTGGTATTCTGGGGCGCTTCTCGCCGAAACTTGCCAGTCTAGTTACGGGATGCGTAGCCATTCGCGATCATCTTCTGAGGTTTCAGCATCTGGGACTGCCCATCGAGGACGAAATGCAGGATGGTCTCTGGCTTCGCTATCATCCGCTGTTTGCAGACTATCTTGAAAGACGCATTCAAACAGTAGACCGCGCTGCGTATGAGTCAGCCAACAAGACTGCGGCTGATTGGCACAGCAACAATGGTAGTGTCAGCGATGCCGTTCGCCACGCGTATGCCGTTAGTGATTTGGACCTTACTTGCGATTTGCTATTGAGAGCCGGAAACGAGCGCCGGAGAAGGGGGCATTTCCGGGCCGTTAAGGAGTGGGTGGATGTCATTCCAGAGCGCATATTGGATCGAGCACCTCCGCTCGAGGTCGAAATCGCGTGCTCTTATGCAGCACTTTTTGACTTTGAAGCCGCACGAATTCACATGAATTCAGCGAAAGCACGGTACGCTGATTTGGATGCGAGAGCGCGGGATGACCTATTGGCGGTGGATGCCATGATTGCGACCTATGAGGATCGTCCGGAGCAGATGCTGGTCACAGGGCAGCGCGGGTTGCGAGATTGCCAGGTGCGGGACCCCTACACGCTTGGGACATTGCACCTGGTGTGCGCGCTCGGTTGGGCCAGCCATGGGGAGGTCGAAAAGGCGCATCACTCGGTCGTTGAAGCCAGGGCGTGCAATCAACGCGCTGGGAATGACTTTGGTGCCGCGATCTCACTAACAATTACGGGTTTGGTTCACGTGATCGAGGGATCCCTTGGCATGGCGTGTTCCGCATGGAGTGACGCAGAAGATATCATTAATCGAATTGGGGATTCCGGCACTGCGCGCGTCATAGCGATTGGATATCACCCCGAAGTTCTGTACGAGTGGGATGAATTAGACGAGGCGGAAGACTGCCTGAAGGATTGTTTTGCCGGGTCTCTGGAAGTTGCTTTACCCGACATGGTGACTACGCTATATTTGACCGCTGCTCGGGTAGCGTATGCCAGAAACCGAGGTGATGAGGCTGACCAGTTTTTGAATGACGGAGAGGTCGTCGGCATTCGGTTGGGCTGGCCGCGTCTTGCGTACGCAGTTTCATCCGAACGCATGCGATTCGCCCTGAGGCGAGGGCGGACTGACGAAGCGATGCGTCTAATGGAGAAGACGAAGGCGGACGGTTTTTGCGAGCCGCTTCCGGGGGTTATGCCTCATTCTGTAGAAACTGAAGCGAACCTCATAGGTGAGCTTCGTTTGGAGGTTTACACAAGCCCGAGTAGAGCGCTCATCGCTCGCTGCCGTTCGGCAGTGTCTACTGCGATCAACGAAAAACGCAACTGGAGGGCGGTGCGCTTGCTGATCATTGAAGCCTTGGCAAGAGATGCCATGAGTGAGCGACTTGCCGCGTTGCGGGTGATTCGCCGGGCCGTTGAATTGGCATCGGTTGGAAAGCTAATCCGCAGCTTTGTCGATGAAGGTCCTCGGGTTGTTGCACTGCTTAAGATTATTTTGAAGGAAGAAAAAAGCAATCCGACTTCGATATCAATTGACTATTTGCAGGCAATCTTACTCGCTTGTGGAGAGAGCCTTCCGTCGAGTTTTGAAGGTTCAGAGCCGCTTGAGGCTATGTCAAAGCGAGAAGTTGAGATTCTGAAAATGCTCGCCTCAGGAATGTCAAATAAGGAGCTGGGTGAGAGGCTCTTTGTTTCTGAGCACACCGTCAAATGGCATCTGCAGCGTGTGTTTGCCAAGCTCGGTGTCCGAAATAGGACGAGAGCAGTCGCGAAAGCAAGAGAGCAGGGTCTCATTCCCGGTCTGAAGTAGGGGTTCATCGCTTCCAGGATCGAGAGCGTCTGAGTTTTTGCGTGTGAGGCGGAAATGGGCGCTCACGGTATTTGACAAGGGGATTTCATCTCAATGGATTTTGGTGAAGCGGTCTGGGTAGAGGATCGCGTACTGATTCATCGCCTCCTTCCAATCTCTATTGACTTGGCTCCAGTCGACAGTGATATTGCGCAGGACAAACCAGATCAACTTGTGAATGCAAAGAAAAGATTGCCGGGAACTTGGAGCCCCACGCCCCAGCGCAAATGCATCTAACTCGGACAAGGTTGCTTTGGTGCTAACGGCGGTGTATATCGGCATGATGGCCGCTGCCAGCGCCTTTCGGTTCAACTGGCGTAGTCCAGTCCAGGTCAAGATGCGGGTCTGAAGTTTCTCACTTCCCTCTCGTCAGTTTCCTGTTGAAGGAGACTGAACGTAGAACAAACAATACCTTTTACGGGTGCGTTAGCGTAGCTCTAAAGATAACCTCAACTCGATCAAGCTATCCGGTCTCAGTGGCTTGGCCAACTTCTTCAACAGATGACGTTTTTGAGGACTCAAAATATATGAATTGCGCTGCAATCCGCCGTTCGTCGGCACAACCTGACGCTACGTATCCTAAATTGCGATTTGGTGACGCCGGAAGGTGTTACGCGGCTGCTCTGTCCCGGGGGATTGCCGGCGCGGCCGTAATCGCAATTGGGAGTCTGGCGCTTTCAACGGCAATGGGCGCGCCGGTTGAAAGCGACAGTTACGGTGTGGCGGCAATATCAACTGAATTGGTACAGACCAAGGACGCGGAGCTAGACCCGCAGACACGATCTATTCTTGACCTGGTTGCGAAGCATCGTGTAGACGTCACAAAGTTGTCGACCGCCGATATGCGGAAGGGACACGAGGCGTTCTTTGGGCCAATCGGGCTGCCGCTTGACAAGACAGTACCAATTCAAGAAATGAGCGTTCCCGGGCCAGGTGGAAACTTAAGGCTCCACATTCACAAGCCTCCTAATGCTGACTCCCCCTTGCCCGTCCTGGTCTATTACCACGGCGGAGGGATGAATGCGGGAACCTTGGAGCAGTATGACTCGCTGGTTCAACGGATCGCATTGCGAGCCAATGTGATTGTTGTCTCAGTCGACTATCGCCTCGCACCGGAGCACAAGTTTCCATCCGCCCACGACGATGCGTTCGCTGCACTTTTGTGGGTGTCTATGAATGCCGCTTCGATTGGCGGGGACCCGAAGAGGCTGGCGGTCGGCGGTGACTCAGCGGGTGGAAATTTGGCCGCTGCAGTTGCTCAAATGTCGCGCGACAAGAAGGGGCCGAGCCTGACGTTTCAACTGTTGATTTACCCAGCCGTTGGCACGCGTGGAAACAGCAGATCCATCAGTATGTTTGCCGAGGGGTACTTGTTCGGAAGAACTGAATTGCAGTGGGCCTACGACCAGTACCTTTCAGACCCAAAGCAAATCGCGGATCTACGCGTATCTCCAATATTGACGAAGAACTTTGGCAATCTTCCACCGGCATTTGTGATTTCATCTGGGTATGAGGTCATGAGAGATGACATAGAGGAATATGCAGCGTTGATGCGTACTGCCGGCGTCTCTGTCGAGCTAAAGCGCTTTGCGCACACAGTCCATCCATTCTTGAGTATGGCCGGTGTCATCGACACGGGAAGAATCGCCATTGACGACTGTGCAGACAGGTTGAAGTCTGCATTTGTCCGAGTGGCCAATCTGACTGGAAGCGAGAAATAGATAACGAAATGAGGAGCTGTAGTGAAGAACATTGAAGCAAACAAGGTTGCGGCAAGGGCATTGTTGGAGGTTGCATTTGACTCGGCGAAGTCAGTCGATGAGAAGCGAGCTCTCCTGCCTCGCTACTTGAATGAGCAAAAGTACATTCAGCATTGCCCTTCCATGGGAGATGGTTTTGAGGGATTAATGGCACTCTTGACCAATCTGGCCAACGATTTCGATGGCTACAGTATTGATGTAAAACGCCTTGTCGCAGAAGGCGATTACGTTGTGGCGCACTGCTTGTACCGCTTTGGACGAATGAATCCCAAGGAAAAAGTCATTTTTGAGTTATTCCGAGTGGAAGACGGGAAGATGGTCGAACACTGGGATGCTATTCAGGACGTTCCTGCGGAGCCTTTGAACAGCAATGGGATGATTTAGCTTTAGCGGTCCATGTCGCGCGACCCGAGCAAAGCAGGTTCTCGCTTGCGATACCAGCGGCAAGTTGAATGAGGCCAGCAAGGCTGATCTCAACTAGCAAAATCATGGCTCTGGAATGATCAATATGAATGGCGGTCTTCCTATGGAGATAGATTTGTTCAAGAAAGTTGGGAGTTGAAGTTCCCAGACAACAGTGAAGTAGCAGTTATGCGTGATGAGACCATCGAATTCTTTGAGCCGATTTCCTTGCTTCAGCGGATGGTGCGTATCGACACTTCCAATCCGCCAGGCAATGAGTCACACCTCTGCGACTTGCTGGAAGGACCGCTTCGTGACATTGGGTTTATTGTAGAGAGATATCAGCTCTCCATGGACCGCGAAAGTCTCATTGCGTATCCAGGTGGAGCGTTAAGCTCACTCATTTGTTTTACTGGTCACCTTGATACAGTTCCCATTGGAAAGGCGCAATGGCAGAACGACCCATTTGGTGGGGTCATTGATCGCGACTGTGTCTTTGGTCGAGGTGCATCAGACATGAAGGGCGGAATAGCAGCCTTTCTAGCAGCATCTGCGCGACATCGTGAACAAACCGGGCAAGCTCCCCCAGTACTAATTGTTCTCACTGCGGGAGAGGAGACTGGGTGCGAGGGTGCTCGGAATCTCATTCATCTGAAGAGTCGAAATTTCCCGGTTTCCGGTGTTCTCGTGGGTGAACCCACGCTCAACAGCTTGCTGGTTGGTCACAAGGGCGCCCTGTGGGTAAGGGCGGAGACATCGGGCGTTTGTGCACACGGTTCCATGCCGGAATTCGGGGACAACGCTATATATCATTTGACGAAAGCGGTGGAGCTCCTGCAAAACTATCGGATTTCTCCTGGTTCTGACCCTCTGCTGGGAAGAGCCACTCTGAATGTAGGCACTATACATGGAGGTACGAGCGTTAATTTAGTTCCGGATTTGGCGCAGATGGAGATAGACATCAGGACCGTAATTGAGGCCGGATCGGACGCGCTGCTTGATGATCTTGGTCGCTATCTGGGTGAAAAAGTTAAGTTGACCTCATTGGTCAATGTTCCGAGCTTGCAGACGGATAGAAATCACATCTGGGTGAACGGCGTAGCCGAAATAATTTCCTCCGTTACAGGTCACCCGTGCGGCTCAAACACAGCTTCATTTTTCACTGATGGGCCTGCATTAAAGGAAATTTTTGGGAGTGTTCCTGTCGTGATTGTGGGGCCTGGCGACCCAAAATGTGCGCATAAGACCAATGAATACTGCAGCATTGAGCGACTCAATGAAGCGGTGGAGATTTTCTCAAAAATTATGGAAAGAAATGGCTGAATATTTCGTTGAACTAAACTGCGGTGGTAGGTCCTCACAGCCCGCATTGTGAACGAAAGAAAAAAAGGGGGAAAGCGGCCCACCGGAAATTTTGGCTGAAAATAGTACTGCTGGCCCGACTATTGCTAATCTGTTTCAGACCGCTTCCCCAAACACTCAACTCGAATGGTTTTTGCTAAGCAACGTCCACAGCTTGGAGAGGTCGGACGTTCCATCAGTACCCAGCACATCTTTGAACGCCTGTCGGGCCCTATCCTTTTGACCTGCGTAGAAATACGCAATCGCGAGGTGCAACAACGCATCATCGGGACGCTTTAGGTTGCCTCGCTTTATCCCTTGTTCCATCAGCGATAGGCCTTTGTCAGTCTGACCCAAAATCACGTAGTTGAAGCCAGAGTTCACCAGTCCACCACCGTCTTTTGCTGCCAGAGCTGAGATCTCGGTCTGCATCAACACCTTTGCATCTTCATTTGCGCTCTTTGTGGCCATTTCACGCAAACGGCTGTGGCGGGCTGCGTCGGGGCCGATCCCTAGTATGCCCCTAGCGTATCCTTGTTCGATGACTTTCCGCGCTTCCTCTGGGAAGCCGCCTTGCATTGAAAGCTGTGAAGCCTCGATGTAGTCATTGGGTGAAGAGAAAATGCCCGTTGCATACTTGATGCGAAATACGTCAAGTGCCAGGCGGTCCGAAAAGCCTGGCCGGGTCTCCACGCGCTGAATAAGGTCTACCCAGTAGTCTCTCTTGGGAAAGCTGGAAACCAGTCGTTCTAATGTACTGATGTAGCCAACTTGGTCCTTTAGCTTGAGCTGGCAGTTTCCAAGAAGTTGCAGATATTCTTCGCTTGGCAGCCGTCCGCTTCGTTCGGCCAAAGCAATGTCAGCAGCAAGTTCCTTTGCAGAGCCAGCGTAATCAGCGCTAAGATACAGCGCTTGGATTAAGATTGATCGCATTTGCTGACTGGTTCCGCCTTCCTTGAAATAGCGACGTGCCCAGTTCGATGCATTTGCATAGTTTCCTCCACGATAGTAGGTTCCTGCTACGGCTTCAATGGTCTTGTACGATTCGTCCGGTGATAGCCTTCCAGAGGCGATGACGGACTCAAACGACCTAACGGCAGTCTCGGTATCACCCGCTCCAGCTGCAGCGACTGCTCTCATACGATCTATTACAAAATTTTCGTATGTCGTCCGATTCGCGATCGCTTCGGCATCACGGACCTTTGCTAGTGCCTCCTTATATTTCTTTACTTTCAACAGTTCCTGGGCGGCCACCATTGGCCTTCCAACTTCTGCACGAAGAGAGTCGTCCGCGTGAGCAGAACCTAGTCCAAGAATCATGGCGAGAACGACACCAATGAAGTATTTTCGAATGTGTTTCATACATGCCCCTACTTTGCAAATGCTTCATTTCCGACGAGGCCAATCTTCGTAACTCCAATCCGTTGGGCTGTCGCCATTACCATGGCAACGTACCTGTACGAGGCAATCTTATTGGGGCGAAGATGAACTTCAGGCTGATCTACTTGTGCGGTGAGTTGAGTGAACTTCAACTCAAGTTGTGTTCGGTCTGGAACAACGTTGCCGTTCCACAGTATCGTGCCATCAAAATCGATTTCGATATTTGTGACCTCCGGCGGTTTCTCTGGGACAGCTGCGGTGCTAGTGGGCATGTTTAGTTTCACAGCGTGGGTTTGAATGGGGATTGTGATGATTAGCATAATTAGAAGTACCAACATCACATCGATAAGCGGCGTGGTATTGATATCCATAATCACATCCGATTGCGGTTCGGCTCGACCGCGTGGGCGCTTGGCCATTGCTTTCTCCTTCATGCTTTACCCCCGCGGCGGCGGTTCCGAAATGAAACCCACCTTGACAATTCCTGCACGCTGGCACGCAAATACAACCTTGCCGATTGCCTCATATCTGGCGTCTAAATCTCCGCGGATATGAACCTCTGGCTGCGGGATTTGGATCGAAACCAATTTCAGACGTGCGACTAGATCATTGCTGTCGTTCACGAATTGAGTATTCCAAAAAACCTGTCCCTCGCGGTCAACTGAAAGCAAGATGTTTTCGGGTTTTGTAAGCGTGGGGACGTTGCTTTCCTTCGGAAGCTCAACCGGGACGGTGTGAATTGCAACTGGAATGGTGATTAAAAAAATGATGAGAAGAACAAGCATTACATCAACCAGTGGGGTTGTGTTGATACTAGAGATAACTTCATCCTCTTCACCGCCTTCTGAGGGCCCAACATTCATGGCCATGATTAGTTAGCCCCTGCCGGATCGTCCGTAATGAGGGCATGGATGTCATCACTGAATGCGCGAATTTTCTCCATCGCAACCTTATTTCGTCGTACCAGCCAGTTGTAACCAAGCACTGCTGGAACAGCCACCGCGAGCCCGATTGCTGTCATGATGAGTGCTTCGCCCACTGGACCGGCCACTTTGTCAATTGATGCTTGGCCAGCAATACCAATCGCAGTCAATGCGTGGTAGATCCCCCAAACCGTGCCAAAGAGTCCAACGAAAGGCGCGGTGGACCCAACGGTGGCAAGAAACGCAAGGCCACCTTGAAGACTGCCCTGCACGTTCTCAGTCGATCGCTGTATTTGCATGGCCAGCCATGTATCACGGCCAATTCTTGCTGCCAGCGGCTCTGAATCTCGTTCACTTGCATCGATGGCCGAGTTGGCAATGAACCCAAAAGCATTGTCACTTTCCAGACTCTTGACGCCGCTCTCAATGCTTTTAGCTTGCCAAAATGTCTTTGACATTTCGCGAGCATGACGGTAGAGCTTGCGCTGCTCGAAGTACTTTCCAAAAATGATGAACCAACTGCCCATCGACATGATGACAAGAATGCTCAATGTACCTTTGGCAACAAAGTCACCGGTCCTCCATAGCGCATCGAGTCCATAGGGGTTGGTGATCTTCTCCGAGTTCGGTTGCGCCAGAGTCGAAGTTGTTGCCTTTGACGCATCAATATTGGTTGAGGCGGTCGTCGCTTCGGAGGCAATGGCGGTTTGTGAGACGGCCATTGCCGCTGTCGCAATAGTCGAGCCGATGATGATTGCAGACAACAAGTTTGCTGCACGTTTGATTATGGACATAGAGTTTCCTTTCATTTGGTTTGATTACTGCAGGCGCCATGTGTACTTGATGTTTGCCCATGACTGTTCTGGTTTTCCGTCTACAGTTCCTGGCTTAAAGGTGCATCGCGTAAGAGCATCTTTGGCGGCCTTGTCCAGTCGTTCATGTCCACTGGACGTGTCAACTTTGCTATCAATTACTCGTCCGTCGATATCAATGAGAAATCTCAGGAGAACGGTTCCAGACTCCTCAAGTCGCCTGGAGGCAGATGGGTATTGGGGCTCTTCACAAGACCGCTTTGCGTCCACGACGGCGGCAGTACGTACCTTTTGCTGCGCGACATGCTGAGTCACTGGAGTGGGTACAGGTACCGCCGCAGGTGTTGGAGTCACAGAAATAGTGGGGACGACAGTGGGTAGGGTTGCGATGTTCACTTCTGGAACCGGAATGAAGGGTGGTGGGAGTGGTGCTAGCCTTGGGGGAGGAATCGAGTCCGGCGGTGTTTTTTTGAACTCTTGAATGAGCCTCGTTTCCAATGGAGCCCTGACTATCTCAACAATATTGCGAGCGAGCCCAGTCACGAGCGCCCATACAGCAGCTATGTGAATTGCAATCACGACGACAAGGCCGATAAAGCGCTTTCGCGGGTCTCGTTGTTTTTGCGAGAAGTCCATATTTTTCGTCTCCTATTTTTTTCAACTTGACTGCGCTTTTGTCAGGCCTTTCGAGCCATTTCTAGGATGCCAATTTCGGTTTGTTCCGAAGAGATTTTGATCTTTAGTGCGAACGACAAAAGCGCGATAAATGCAAGTAATTGAAGTAAGCTGGTTCAGCCAGACGGCAGCCACTAGACAAGCAACTTCACGACGTAATCTTCAGTCACACGAAGTTGCCTTAGTCGGCTCAGGTCGTCGATGAGCAGCCATTGCCGCGATATAAGTCCACCGACGACTTCAAAAGTGGCCATTTCCTGAAAAGCAATTCGTTCATGTGATGGCGCAATTCCTCCAAACTCTCTCTGATGAGTTCCCGAAGACAAAAATCTACTTGCCACGTGACCGTCAATCCCGAATATTTCCAATATTTCCTCATGCCAGTCGGGGAAGGCCCTACGGACCTTATTGATGCTGGAGATAACCCCGTCAATTCCGCGGCGCACAGGAATGTCTGAACTGGGCGGCCAATAGCCGATGAAATTTGGGGCATAGACCTTGGTTACTAGATCCAAATTTCCCGTACTCCAGATTTCGTGAACTGTTCGCACCAACTCAATGTTTTCCAAGCGTTCACCTTTGTCGCATATAGATGTAAGAGGGGTGGATGTTGCCTAACCCTGCGACTTTTGAGGCCATCTAAAAGTATGGATTCGGATAGATCGATGTTTTTTCCGCCGACATCGCGCGTACTCAGCTTCTGAACGTAGACGTACCGTGATCTCTCGGCTGTATGAACGTGGCGCCGATGAAGGCCAGGTCGGACTGCTGTTGGGTATCAGCGAGCGTAGCGCTGTGCGGGAACTGCTGTGAGATGCCGAAATCCCACATCATTTCGGGTCGTATTTCCTGGCAGCTGCTGATTGGGCGGTCCAACATGGCGGATCGGGAGCTTGTCGGATATGAACACCCAGCGTTTCTCCATCAAAGGCCATGTTTTCAACGCCGACGCCCCGCGTTTGCAGGATGCATTGGCGCAGCTCCATGGGACGCCGTCCGAACGCCCCTGTTGTCTTTGCGTGCCGGGTGGCGTCGAGATGTACGTCGCACACCACCGGCAGTTTGTTCTCAAGCGCATGCCCGAGACGGGGAGTCTGCACCACCCAGGTTGCCCGTCTTACGAACCCGCACTGCAGCAATCTGGCCTGGGAGAACTGGTTGGCGAAGCGGTGCTTGAATCTGAGTTTGGGAACGTTGAATTGCGAGTCAACTTTCCGTGGATCCGGTCCACCGGGCGAGGTGTGCCGCGCGGGGAGCCGCAGGAAGCGTCAGAAGTCGAGGTGCCGCGGCGGTGCATGAGCCTGCGGGCGTTGATGCATTTCCTGTTCGAGCGCGCAGGTTTCAATCGCTGGAGTCCCGCCATGGAAGGAAAGCGCAACCAGGGTGTGCTGCACAAGTACTTGCAGGAGGCCGCCGAAAGCATCGTGGTAAAGGGCGCGATTCTGGCAGAACGACTGTATGTGCCTGAGCCTTTCAGTGAAGCCGGCAAGGCCGCAGTTGCCCAGCGGCGTCGCGATAGGCTGGCGCTATTGCGGCTACGTGAAGGGCAACATCCCCTTGCAGTGGTTATCGGCGAGTTCAAAGCGGTTGATGCGACGCCTCTGGGATGCCGGGTATGGATCAAACATATGCCGGATGCGCCCTTGATGATTGCCGCCAAGGCGTGGGATCGGATCGAAAGAGTGTTTGCCCCTCTGTTTGAAGCGCGGGATGCTGACGGGGGGCAGAAGGTGCGGCTGATGGTGGTCGCACTGATTCGTGCGCGTCGTGAGCATACCTATGAGATCGACATTGCGAGCCTGATGCTGACCAGCGAGCATTGGATCCCGGTCGAAGGTATCCACGAACTGCCATTGGTACAGGCCCTGGTGGATCAGCAGCGGCGTTTCGTCAAGCCCCTGCGCTATGACGCCAGGAATGCAGCAAGTTTTCCGAATGTACTGTTGCTGGACGCAGGCGTGTCGCCGGTTCCCTTGCATGTGGTCAGCGCCTATTTGGATCCGAAAGAACAAGCGGCCAAGGCCCTTGCCTTGAAATCTGGCGATGACCCGCAGTGGATATGGCGCACAAGTGAATCGATGCCGGAATTGCCAGCCCGAGTGCGTCCATAGCGCGTTGGCAGATGCGCGGGCGTCGGGTGGCGCTGTGACGCAGATAGCGCTTCAGCCGATGCCGAAACATCGCTTATTTCGCGCGGCTTGTTTCTGGAGTGTTTTCTGTGCAACCGCGAACATCGTGCTGCTTCGGTTGCCAATGCAACCCCAACCAACCTGACAGCAGTTTATGAATCACCAACAGGTAAGCGAGATATGTTTTGAAGAAACCTACACCGTGCCATCTGATCAGACGGCTCGTTCGTTGTTCACGCGCTTGCCACATGGCAAGCACTATGCCGAGACGCTCATCGAGTGTCTGGCTACCGGGTATCTGATCGCGGTTGTCGAGTCAATTTGCATCCGGGAGATGCACCGGCAGATCGATTCCGCAGTGGAAGTTGTTGTCGGCAAGACCATTCACCTTGAACATTGCGGCCCGATACCGCCAGGCGCAACGATTCGTCTGCAGGGCTGGGTAGAGCGGCTGGGCCAGCGTAGCGCCACGTTTTGCATCAAGGCTTACGACGACCATGAACTGGTTTGCGATGGCAAGGTGACGTTGGTGGCGGCAGACCGTGCGTCGTTGGAGTCAAAAATTGCGACCAAGGTGAACGGCCTTCTGAAAATTGACACCGTTTCCTAGAGGCAGAACAGCCCGGGCGCGGGTTTCTGCTGGCGAGTCGATGGATGGGGCACCATTTCGCTCCCCACGTCAGAAAGTCCGGTTGACACAGGCGTTTTGCACGAGAGCATGAATTAGCGAATTCTTTCGCGATTCATGAAGGAGTGCATCCATGTCGAATGCAGTGGTCAAGGTCAAGGTCAATGGCAGCCAGGCAACGCTGCCCACCGTGCTCGGGCAAGGCCCGGCACGGATTCCCACCGGCGGCAAGATCCGCGCTGGTATCAAGATTCTGACGGCGAAGGCGGCGGCACACGCCGATGCGCGTGCCATCTACGAGCGGGGCATGGCAGAGGGCGAATCGTTTATCCAGATCGAGCAGGCGCTTGCCGCAGCGTTGCCCCAGCTAAAAAACCCACTCATCCCCAAGAACGTGTCCTGGTTCACGGTTCGTGGCCAGGACTTTTCTAACCCACAGATCGCACGGGAGATTCTGGAGGTCTACGGCGAAGACCGAGATGATGGTGTCAAGCGCCTCTACCGATTCCCAGTCGTGTTTCCTTCCGACTTTTGGCAGGTGGTGATGCCCCACGAACTGGCGGCCTGGGGTGCGGCTGCGAAGCGCTACTGGTCCGAATACTCGCCGGATGGCCGCGTGCGCTACTGCAAGCAGCACGCATCCGTGCCGTTTGACGACACGGGCAAGCGGGTGATCCGTCTGTTTGGCGGGCGCAAGACGATGTTGCGTGAACAGAACGGTGGTTTGTGTGATCCGGAGTCCTGTAGTGAATACCAACTTCGCCAGTGCAACCTGACCGGGCGTTTCCTGTTTTTTATCCCGGGCATTCGCTCCATCAGTGCCTTCGAGCTGCACACCAACAGCTTCTACGCCATGAACATGGCGATCCAGAAGTTCGAGACCATCAGCTTCCTGCGCGGCGGGCGTATCTCGGGTTTTCTGGACAGCCAGCGTACGCCGTTTTATTTGACCAAGAAGCTGATGGAGGTGGCGCGCATCGACGAGCAGGGCAGGGCGATGCGGGTGCCGCAATGGATCATCGATCTGGAAGCACCCGTTGATGTGACGGCGCTGATACGCCACAACGAGGACAACGGCGCTGTCATCGTGCAAGCTCAGCAGGCGGTTCAGGTGCTGGAAGGTGCCAAGGGTCTGGAAGACGGCGCTGCCGTTGCCAATCAGATGTCACCGGCAACAGAGTCCGTAGACAGCAAACCGGATGCCCAGGTCGATTGGAAAGAGATCACCGTGCAAGGGCCGACGTTCGAACAGGTCAGTGACAGGGCCAGGTCTTATGGCATCGACAAGACCCAGTACGAAGCCTACGCTGACCAGCGTTGGGGCCGTGGCTGGCGCTTGAATGCCGCCGGTCGCCAACGCGCTTATGACGAGCTGGAGCGCTATCGGAACGACCCGAAGGGCTATCGCGACAAGATCGACTGCGCGATGCAGGGGCGGGCGTGAGCGGACAGGAGTCCCTTAACACCCCGTTGAGCTCCGAACACACCCTTGATGATTTGAGAATCAAGGGGAAGCTGTGGACGTTTTCACATATTTACCAGACACCAGTTCGGGAGTTCTCCATGATCCGTATTGCCCAGTTTTCTGATCTTCATTACAGCGCCAAGAATCTGGTCGAAGCTGATCGGTGCTTTAGCCATGCCGTGGACCGCGCCATCGCCTTGCGGGTGGATGCCGCCGTAGTGTCTGGTGACTCGACCGACCATGCGCTGGATCTGCACTCGCCTGCGGCGGAGCGGCTGGCCCGCAACATCCGGCGTCTGGCCGACCATTGCCCGGTGTTGATGCTGCAAGGGACGTTTTCGCACGAACCACCGGGTACTTTGTCGATGCTCCCGCTACTGGGCGGGCGCTACCCGGTGCACGTCGCGGATAGCATCGGGCAGGTGGGGCTTACGACGGACGGGCGCTGGACGGCGTCGGAAGACTGGCAGTTCTCGGCCTTGCCCAGCGGGCTGCGGGCGCTGTTTTCTTGTGTGCCGACGGTCAACAAGGCGGTGGTGGCGGCCACCGCGGGTGCCAGTTCAGCCGCAGAAGCTGTGGGGGAGCATCTGGCTGCGCTGCTGCGTGGGTTTGCAGCCAGCAACCGGACTGCACGTGCGCGGGGCCTGCCGACCATCGGGGTGTCGCACGGCACGGTGTTCGGCTGTATTTCAGAGCATGGCGTGCCCATGGCGGGCTTTGACCACGAATTCACGACCGGCGCGCTGTTTGCCGCAGGGGCTCAAGCCTTCATGCTGGGCCATATTCACCGACATCAGGCCTGGGCGAACAAGGCTGCGGCGTTTGAGGGCAGGGTGGGGCACCAGTGCATTGCATATCCCGGTTCCATAGGACGATTCCACTATGGTGAGGAGGGCGACAAGGGCTTCCTGGTATGGGACATTGGCGCGGACGAGGTGCGCTACACACTGGAGCCGACACCAGCGCGCCGCACCCTTGACATTGTGTTTGAAGGCAAGCCCGATCTGGCCGGATTGCGCGAAGCCGTTGAGCGGGAATGCATAGCCGGGGCCTTTGTTCGGGTGCGCTGGACCGTGGCCGATGAGGATAGGCACGAAGTGGACCGTGCGGCGATGCAGGCAGTGTTGGAGGGCGCAGCGGAAGTCAAGCTCGAAGGACGCATCGTACCGGTAGTGCGCACACGGGCGGCGGGAATCTCCCAACTCGCCAATCTTGCTGACAAGGTGCGGGTTTGGGCGACATCCATTGAAGCGAAACCCCAGCCACTGCTCGATTGTCTGCAGGCCCTGGCCAGCCAGACGCCGGAGGCTATTGCCGAGCGAACCCTGTGCGGGACTGCGGTGCCCGTAGCCGAAGTCATGACGGAGTTGTCATTGACCGAACGCGTAGAACCGGCGTCCGCACTGTTGTTCTGACGGGGCCACCCAGGACGCAAATGGACTTGAACAAGGGCCATCGCGCGCGAGACTGATTCCATCCTTTATCTGGAGCACGATCATGCAAGTTCTTTCACTGACCCTCAAGGGGTTTCGGGGCATCCGCGATGGCTTGGGCCGCGATGAACTTAGCTTGGACTTCGAACGGCTGGCCGATGGTGCCGAGCTGGTCGCCATTGCAGGCGCCAATGGGCGGGGAAAAACCACCGTCATGGACAACATGCACCCGTACCTCACCATGCCGTCACGCGCCGCCGTGGCGGGGCAGGGTGGTTTTTCTTACTACGACCACGTCAGTCTTCCAGAGAATGAGAAAGACTTGACCTGGGCCCACGAGGGGCGTAGCTACCGTTCGCAGGTGGTGATCCGCCTCAATGGCCGGCGCAAGACCGAAGCTTTCCTGTTTGTGCTCGGTGATTCGGGCCGCTGGATGCCGCTGCGACTTGACGACGGCACGGTCTCCGATGGCAAGGTGGAAACCTACAACCGTTGCGTGGAGGCGATCTGCGGCAGCGCCGACACCTTCTTCACATCGGTGTTTTCCGCTCAGGGCAAACGCCAGCTCAGCACCTACCGCAATGCGGAGATTAAGACCTTGCTGGCAGATTTGCTCGGACAGGAGGAAATCCGCGCCCTGGGTCAGAAGGCGGGTGAGACGGCGCGGCTGCTCAAGGCCGGGCTGTCGGCCATCCGGCAGGAACTGGCCGGTCTCGATGAGGAAGCCGGGCGGGTCTCAAGCGAGCGGCGACGGCTTGATGGCGCGTCGGGTCGGGTGGTGCAGCGCCTTGCCGCCCGGCAACTGGCGCAGCGTGACCTTGAAGCCGTGAGGGCCCGGCATGCCAGACTGTCGGACGAACGCAACCAGTCACGTGTCACCGAGACACGGCGTGCGCAATTGCTGGCCGAGCGCAAGGCGCTGGTCGATACGGGTACCCAGGCCATCGAGGCCCTCAAAGCACAAGACCGGGGCGAGGAGCAGCGGCTGGAACGGCTGGTGCAGCGCATCGTAAACCGGGTGAACCAGGAACGCAGCCGCTGGCAGGCTTTGCAGCATACGCAGCGGCAGTGCCGGGAGGTCTTGGAGGCTGCCGGAGCCGTGCGGCGCGCCGTTGTCCGGCTGCCGCTGGCCGAGCGTGTGCTGTCGTTGCGTAATGCGCAGACTGCGACGCGTCGTCAGCAGGCCCAGCGCCTGACTCAATGCCAAGCCGCCGAGCACATGGCCGAGCAGAAGCTTGCAGGCATTGAGCGGGAGGCCGGCAAGGCGGTGCTCCAGGCCGAAGAACTGGCCCACCGTTTTGGCCTGACGGGCGAGGTGCCTTGTGTTGGAACCGACCTGCAGGGCCAATGCAAGCTGATGGGAGATGCACGGGAAGCGCAGGTCTTGATCCCGAGTGCCAAGGGGCAGATCACCCGGCTGGTAGGGGAAAAGGCGCAGGTGCAATCGGATTTGGGCACCGCCCGCCGGCTACGGGAGACGCTGGCCGATGCGCCGCAAGCTGTCGCGTGGGCTGAGCACAGGGGTGAAAGGGCGCGACAGCGGGCTTCACGGCTCGCGGTACTCGCCGCCAAGGCCGGTGAAATAGCGCAGGCGCGTACCGCGCTGTCCAACGTCGAGCAGGAACTCGCGACGTTGGAGCAGTGCGATGTTGCCCAAGGAAATGGGGTTGAGACAGCCGAAGAGCAGGCCGAACGCCAGCAGATCGACGGGGCACGGCAGGTGG
>Ga0208888_100285_pt1 | contig 26459 bp, 17 predicted proteins | sample LakWasM115_HOW13_2_FD_183929 | JGI IMG/M metagenome (GOLD analysis project Ga0208888, IMG submission 183929) | Freshwater sediment methanotrophic microbial communities from Lake Washington under simulated oxygen tension - Sediment Metagenome... | ecosystem: Environmental > Aquatic > Freshwater >...
TTGAATATGGCTTGGATGCTAATAGTAATAGTGTTTTAGATGCAGGAGAGATTGTTGTTGGATTGACCAAATATGTTTGTAATGGAACAGCGGGAACCAACGGAACTAATGGAACTAATGGAGTAGCTGGAACAAATGGTACTAACGGTACTAATGGAATAAATGCTTATACATTAACAACATCAGCCTTTACTCAGCCAGCCGTTAACAGCAATGTTGTTGCAGCTGTTTCCAACACAAGTTGGATGGCAGTGAATCAGGTGTTGTACTTGTCTAATGGCGGATATTATAAAGTTATCACTATCGGAAGTGGAACATCAGTAACGTTACAGAATTTGGGATATGCAGGTAATACTGCAGTTGGTGGTTCAGTAGCAACAAGTTCTTCAGTGACTGCTGGAGGTTTGATTGGAGCTAGTGATAATTTGGGAAATCATACAGCCACAACTACATTAGATATGGCTGGTCAATATATTACTCGAATAGGATCCAATTTAGGAGGAAGTGTAACACCAGCTGTTTCAGATGGCACTACTTATGGATTGTTTGTAGGGGTTAATAAATCAGCTGGTCAAAATGAGGTTAATTTTATCAACTTGAATCAGACGTTAGGAGGAGGATTTGTATTTGATAAGAAATTAACTCCAACAACGTCATCAGAATTATTTAGAATTAATGGTAATGGAGAAGTTGGTATTGGTACATCCGTACCAGAAGCACCTCTTCACGTTTTAAAGACATCACCTGGAGAAGTAGTAGCATTGATGTTGCAGAATAAAGCAGGCAATGTTGCAGGATCAGCAGTTACATTAGATTTTGATTCGTCAGGAAATGGAGTAGGAAGTCGTTCTTCACAGATAGCATCTGTTAATAGTAATGTTAGTCAAACCAATTTGGTATTTAGAACTTCAAATGGTAGTGCGCCTTCTGAGAAAATGCGAATAGGTTATGATGGTAATGTAGAAATTGGATCTTTATCAGGAACAGGAACACAAATGGTTGTGGCTGATACCAATGGAGTATTGAGTAAACAAGCTATTCCATCCTTAACCGAGGTTGATGGTAGTATAAGTAATGAAGGTAGTTTAAGTGTAACAGCAGGTACAGCTACAACAGCAGTAATAAATTCAAATACAAGTGGAAGTACACCAGTTACCCTTACAGCTGGAACAGGATTGAGTATTTCAGAAGTTGGTAATGTCATTACGTTGAACAGTACCACCAATGGTACGGTAACTAACGTAACTGGAAGTGGAAATATTACCTCCACAGGAGGAGCTACTCCGAATATTAGCTTAACAGGAATTGTGCCTATCGCAAACGGAGGGACAAACATAGCTACATTAGGCGGAGCAGGTGCCGTTATTTATTCTAATGGAACACAACATGCCTCTACTGCAGTTGGTACTACAGGACAGGTACTTACCTCTAATGGAGCAGGTGTTCCAACATGGACAACACCAACAACAGGTACTTTAACAACAGTAGCCGTTACAGCAAATAATGGAACAACAGCTTCAGTTTCTAATGTAGGTAATACATCTACAATTATACTAGGTTTAGGAGCTATAACGCCAACGTCAGTAGTTGCCACAGGAGGAATCTCTGGAACTACAGGTACTTTTAGTGGAGTGGTAACAGCCCCAACAGCGGTAGCAGGAACCAATACTACACAGGTTGCAACAACTGCTTTTGTTAATTCCGCTGTAGGTTCTTACTTGCCATTGGCAGGAGGGACAATGACAGGGACTTTGAATATGGGCAATCAATATATTACCCGAATAGGTTCTAATTTAGGAGGAAGTGTAACACCAGCTGTTTCAGATGGTACTACTTTTGGATTGTTTGTAGGGGTAAATAAAACAGCAGGTCAAAATGAGGTTAATTTTATCAACTTGAATCAGACACTTTTAGGAGGGTTTGTATTTGATAAAAAATTAACACCAACGACATCTTCAGAATTATTTAGAATAGATGGAAATGGAAATATTGGAATTGGAGATAGCACTCCAAACTCAAGAATCTCAGTTTTTGGAGTTGGTCAGACTACATCAGCATTAACAGATGCTGGCTTGCGCGATGCGAATTTGGCATTGGATGCCAATTCTGCAGTAGCTGGATCTGGAGGTTCTATAACTTTTGGAAATGTTCAATCAGGCGTAGCCGGATCATTGGGTTGGGCTGCTATCAAAGGGCTTTTAGGAAATGGATCCGGGAATACAACAGGAGATTTAGCATTTTCAACAAGAAATGCTACAACAGATGTAGCCTTAACAGAAAGAATGCGGATTGCTGCCAATGGAGAAGTTGGTATTGGAACATCCTTACCAGAAGCACCGCTTCATGTTTTAAAGACATCGGTAGGAGAAGTAGTAGCATTGATGTTGCAGAATAAAGCAGGCAATGTTGCAGGATCAGCAGTTACATTAGATTTTGATTCGTCAGGGAATGGAGTAGGAAGTCGTTCTTCACAGATTGCATCTGTTAATAGTGCCGTTAGTCAAACTAATTTGGTATTTAGAACATCAAATGGTAGTGCGCCTTCTGAGAAAATGCGAATAGGGTATGATGGAAATGTTGGAATTGGAATAGCAGCACCAACAGAAAAGCTTGAAGTTTCTGGGAATGTATTAGCGACTTCATTTAAGAAGAGTGGTGGGCTTCCAACTCAGTTTTTGAAAGCAGATGGAACAGTTGATAATAACATATATTCAACAACTACAGGTACCGTAACAACAGTAGGAGTTACATCAAATAATGGAATAACAAGTTCAGTTACCAATGCAGGTACTACACCTTCTATTACATTAGGATTAGGCGCTATAACGCCAACGTCTATAGCTTCAACGGGAGGAATCTCTGGAACTACAGGAACCTTTAGTGGAGTTGTCACAGCACCAACAGCAGTAGCTGGAACAAATACAACACAGGTTGCTACAACTGCTTTTGTTACTACAGCCATTGCAGCAGCGCCTGGTGTAAGTACTGTTTCAGTAACTTCAGCTAATGGGGTTTCTGGTACGGTTACGAATCCAACAACAACTCCAGCAATAAGCTTAACCTTAGGCGCTATAACGCCAACGTCTGTAGCTTCAACAGGAGGAATCTCTGGAACTACAGGAACCTTTAGTGGAGTAGTAACAGCACCAACAGCAGCACCGTTAACAAATACAACACAGGTTGCAACAACTGCTTTTGTTAATTCCGCTGTAGGTTCTTACTTGCCATTGGCAGGAGGGACAATGACAGGGACTTTGAATATGGGTAATCAATATATTACCAAATTAGGTTCTAATTTGAATGGCAGTGTAACACCAGCTGTTTCAGATGGTACTACTTATGGATTGTTTGTAGGGGTAAATAAAACAGCAGGTCAAAATGAGGTTAATTTTATCAACTTGAATCAGGCACTTTTAGGAGGCTTTGTATTTGATAAAAAATTGACACCAACCACATCTTCAGAATTATTTAGAATTGATGGTAATGGGAATATTGGAATTGGAGAAAGTACTCCAAATTCTAAGGTGTCAATTTTAGGAGGAGCTGGGCAAGCAACTGCGGATTTAACTGATCTTGGTTCGCGCGATGGGAATTTAGCATTAGATGTTAAATCTGGAGCAGCAGGAGCAGGTGGGGCTATTACTTTTGGAAATAGTAATTCTGGAACAGCAGGATCGTTAGGTTGGGCTGCTATCAAAGGGCTTTTAGGAAATGGATCCGGGAATACAACAGGAGATTTAGCATTTTCAACAAGAAATGCGATAGCAGATGTAGCTTTAACAGAGAGAATGCGAATTACCTCGACTGGAAATATAAAAATTGGATCCTTATCAGGAACGGGAACACAAATGGTTGTAGCTGATATTACTGGGGTGTTAAGTAAAGTAGCCATTCCGACAGGTACTGTAACAACAGTAGGAGTTACCTCAAATAATGGAATAACAAGTTCTGTTACCAATGCAGGTACTACACCTTCTATTACATTAGGATTAGGCGCTATAACGCCAACGTCAGTAGCTTCAACAGGTGGAATCTCTGGAACTACAGGAACCTTTAGTGGAGTTGTCACAGCACCAACTGCAGTTGCTGGAACGAATACAACACAGGTTGCAACAACTGCTTTTGTTAATTCCGCTGTAGGTTCGTACTTGCCATTGGCAGGAGGGACAATGACAGGTAATGTTTCCTTTACAAATAAAGGGTTGTTGAATATTGGAGAGAATACTGCAACAGTACCCGCCTCAGGACAAGGATTGGCGATTCAATGGAATAAAAATGTTGGAGATGGAGATGTGAATTTCATTAATCAATTTCAGTCTGCAGGGACTGCTTATACATTTGATGTTAAGAATTCAGCTAGTACAGCAGCAGAGCTTCTACGAATAGAAGCGAACGGAAACGTAGGAATTGGTTCTATTGCACCACTTGCAAAATTAACAGTAGGTACTGATTTTGCTCCAGCTAATTCCACATCATTTAGCACATCATTAAGAACAAATGCAGGGACATTGCCAACTACATTAAATAGTGAGTTATCACTAGCTAGTTTTGGATTTGGTTCAGGAAATAATTCAAGTTTAAGTATCCGAACTCTTAGAACGGTTGCAGCAACAGGATGGACAAATACCGCCGTTGGTCTTAGCATGGATGTTGATAATTCTGTTCGAGCAGGAGCTTATTTATGGTTGCATGCTAATGGTAATGTAGGTATTGGTGGTTCAGGGACCCCAACGCAAAAGCTTGAGGTTTCAGGAAATGTTTTAGCTACTTCGTTTATAAAAAGTGGTGGTACCGCAGCTCAGTTTTTAAAAGCAGATGGAAGTGTTGATAATAATACTTACGCTACGACAGGGTCATTAGGTTCTTATTTGCCATTGGCAGGAGGTACCTTAACGGGAGGTTTGATTGGAACTACAGGAACCTTTAGTGGAGCAGTAACAGCACCAACAGCAGTAGCTGGAACAAATACTACACAGGTTGCAACAACTGCCTTTGTTAATACAGCAATTGCTGCAGCACCAAGTAGTGATTGGTCAAAAACAGGTAATGCAGGTACTTTTTCTCCAAGTAATTTTATAGGAACTACTGATGCAGTTGATTTTGTTACAAGAACAAATAATACTGAAAAAATGCGTGTAACTTCTGCAGGCAATGTAGGTATTGGTACTAATGCTCCAGCATACAAATTGGATGTTACGGGAGATACTAGAACAGCTGGAGAGTTTATTTCTACGGGTTCTAACCAAGCTCGTTTTATTGGAGGTGCTGCAGGAAGTCAATATGGGGTTATGCATCGCAATGATGGTGCGAATTACTATATGCTATTGACGAACATTAACGATGCTTATGGTAATTGGAATACTTTACGACCTTTTACCGTTAATTTGGCAACGGGTAATTTGACACTTGGTGATGCCACAGGGGCAACTGTTAAGCTTCCTTCTTTAAGTGGTACAGGAAACCGTTTGGTAGTAGCTTCCTCTAATGGTACATTATCTCCTGCGGTTGCTGGGACCACTATTCCTGATGTTTGGAATACAGCTGGAAATACTGGAATTAGCGACGCAACGGATTTTATAGGTTCAATTAATAATGCGAATGTTGTATTTAAACGAAATAATATTTTCGCAGGAGCGATTGATGCTAATAATATTTCATTTGGAACTTATGCGATGTTGGACACAGCTGGAAAAGGAGGTAGTGATAATACTGCAATTGGATATGCTACACTTCAACATGTTACCACAGGTTTAAAAAACACAGCATTAGGGCATGCTGCAATGGGTGCATTAAGTACTGGATCTTATAATATCGCAGTTGGAGATTCTTCACTGTTTTTTAATGATGCTGGAAATTACAACGTAGCGGTTGGTCAGTCAGCTTTATATAAAAACAATAATGGTAATTACAATACAGCGGTTGGTTTTGAAGGATTAATTAACTTAAATTCTTTCGGGACAGCAGGAGTTGATATTAGAAATACGGCTTTAGGTTATCAAGCAGGAAAAACCATAACCTCAGGTGATAACAACACTTTTTTAGGACAAGGTGCCGATGCGACTATAGCTACTATTAGTAATGCTACAGCTATTGGATCTAATGCCAAAGTAGGGCAAAGTAATGCTATTGTTTTAGGAGATTCTACATCGGCTAACCTTAAAGTAGGTATTGGTACCAATACGCCTTCAGCACCACTTCATATTTTAAAGGCTTCAACAGGAGATGTAGTAGCATTGATGTTGCAGAATAATGCTGGTAATATTGCTGGTACTGGAGTTACCTTAGACTTTGATTCTACAGGAGCTGGCGTAGGATTTCGTTCTTCACAGATAGCTTCTGTAAACAATGGTGTTAGTCAAACTAATATGGTTTTTAGAACATCAAATGGTGCTTTGCCTACTGAGAAAATGAAAATCGACTATGCAGGTGTTGTTAGTATTAACTCTTTGGCAGGAGCTGGAAACCGAATGGTAGTTGCTTCCTCTACAGGAGTTTTGTCTCCTGCAACTGCTGGTGCTATTCCTGGTGTTTGGAATATTGATGGAAATACAGGAATCAATGATAATTTAAAATTTATTGGAACGATGGATAATGCTAATCTTGTGTTTAAACGAAACACATTATTCTCAGGAGCTATCGATGTTAACAACACTTCTTTTGGTGTAGGATCTATGAATGCTAGTGTTGGAAAAGGTGGTACTTATAATACAGCGTATGGTGCTAGTTCACTTGCTACTATTGGAAATGGAACTGAGAATACTGCAATTGGTCATAGTTCTATGAGTCGAAGTGCTGGTGGTTCCCGTTCTAATACTGCAGTAGGAGCGTATAGTCTTACTTGGAATAGCGCTGGAGATTATAATACTGCTATTGGAACTAATTCACTTTTTCAAAATATAAGTGGTAACTATAATACTGCGGTTGGTTATTCTGCATTACATGATTTAGATCTTATTTCGGCTCCAGGAGTGGATATTAAAAATACCGCTTTAGGTTACAACGCTGGTATGACCATCACATCGGGTGATAACAACACCTTTTTAGGTCAAGGTGCCGATGCAACCATAACAACTATCAATAATGCTACAGCCATTGGTTCTAATGCCAAAGTAGGGCAAAGTAATGCTATTGTTTTAGGAGATTCTACATCGGCTAACCTTAAAGTAGGTATTGGTACTAATACGCCTACAGCCAAATTGGATGTAGTTGGTGATTTAAAAGCAAAATCATTGCAGATAACAGGAGGCGGTACATATGGTCCTGGATCTATATATGCCGATGCAAGCTGGGGAATGTTATTAAGAGCTTTAAATACTAACACAATTACATTTAAAAATTCGGTTGATACTACTTTATTAACTATCGCAAGTTCAGGCGCAGTTAGTACTCCTTCTTTAGCTGCCACAGGAATTAGAATTGTAACTGCAAATGCTACGGGTACATTAGCTTATTTGCCTGTTGGTGCTGCCAATAAAGTATTACTTTCGGATAATACTTGGGGAGATGCGCCTCTTGTAGGAGGATGGGCAACTAATGGGAATACTGTAGTTGCTGGAGATTATATAGGTTCTAATAATAATCAAGATGTTTTATTTAAGAGAAATGGTATCATTTCAGGATATATAGGTGTTAATAGTACTGCGTTTGGACTAAATTCTTTTAACAATCTTGGTTTAGGAGGCTTTTCCTCTGTAGCTTTTGGGACGTCAGCCTTGCAGCAGTCAACATCAATTTCATTTGGCAATACCGCTATTGGTAATTTCGCCTTAAATGGCAATCTTGGAGGTGACTCAAATACTGCTGTAGGTTCAAATGCAGGAGCAAATACCACGTCGGGAGCAGGAAACACTTTCTTAGGTAGCTTTGCACAAGCTAGTTCGGGAGGAATAAGTCATTCAGTTGCCATAGGAGACAATGCTATTGTTGGACAAAGTAATGGAATTGTATTGGGAGATGCTACCAATGCAAGTATAAAAGTAGGAATTGGGACTACAACCCCAAGTGCTAAATTGTCTATTGGAAGTGGTGGAATTGAGTTAGGAGGAACCGCTGCAAGTGCTGTTTTAAGAACTAGTGCTGGAGCACTTTCAAGTACTATAAATACGGAGTTGTCGTTGGCAAGTTTTGGTTTTCAATCGATAAACAATACTAGTTTCGGTATTAGAGCGAAAAGAACTGCAACTGGATCGGATTGGACTACAACGGCAGTTGGTCTTGGGATGGATGTAGATAATACTGCAAAAGCTGGTGCCGGATTATGGTTGAGTGCTAATGGTAATGTTGGTGTGGGTTCAACAAGTTCTTCTCCTGTTTCTACCTTAGATGTTGGAGGTTCAGTATCGGCTAACATTAGAGTTGTTTCTACGGCGGGTGTTGTTGCTAATAATGATTATACCGTTTTAGTCGCTGCCGATCTTTCTCTTCCTGCATCCAACGCTACAAATACTGGAAGAATCTATTATTTAGTGAATAGATCTAATAATACTAGGGTTATTACTGCATCTTTTCAAGAGGCAGGAACTGCTAGCGCTACACAAACATTGACTGGTTTAGCTGGTGCTAGATCGATAATGGTTCAAAGCGATGGTGCTGGTTTATGGTGGATTATATCAAGAAATTAATTTGAAAATTGTATTAACTTGAGGACGGGGCGGTGTGTTTAACAAGTGCATGTCGTCCCTCTCATACCTAAATTCTTTAAAATGAAAAAAGTAACTTTATTAGCAAGCGTTTTATTTTCTGTTGTTGCCATGGCTCAGAAGAATACAAAAGTAATGGATGAAATTGGCATTCAAAAACAAATAATCAAGCAATCGTATAGTTATGGAGATGCCACTTCGGCCATCAATAGTATGCAAGTACTTATTGCAAAAGAGGGCCCAACAAGCACTTATAAGGACAGTTTGGCAATACTTTATTTTAGAACTGGAAATTTTGCCAGTAGCCATTTACTAGGTAGTGAATTGTTAAAAAAGTCGCCAGAAAATGTAACTCTTTTAGAAATAGAAGCTGTTAGTTTGCAAAAACTTGGTGTGAATAAAGCTTCTGCTGATGTTTATGAAAAATTATTTGCTATTACTAAAAACATGTACCATGGGTATCAATTAGCCAACTTGCAGTATTCTTTGAAGCGCTTAGATGAGGCGAAAGCTTCTATCCAACAAGCATTGGGTTGTAATGCTATTGATAAGGCCACCATTGCTTTTCCTATTGATAAAGATAAAAGTCAAGATGTTCCTTTGAAAGCTGCTGCTTATAATTTATTGGGAATTATATCTTATGACTTAAAAGACAATAGTTCTGCTACTGCAGCATTTAATGAGAGTTTAAAAATTATGCCAGAGTTTACTATCGCTAAAGAAAATATAGCTTTTTTAGATAAACCCGTTGTGCCTGTTGCTCAGCCAAAGGCGACCAAGTAATTCTTGGCGTGTAATTATTATACTCTTACGTAGGAAGTTTTGATATAGCTGTCTGAAAGTTTGCGATGAATTAGTTTTTTTTTAAGGTTAAGTTAAATTTATAGATGCAACTTTATTGCTTTTTTTTACAATTAATTTTAATTGTGAAAGTCAAAAATTAACTTCAGGCAGTTGTATCTAATTTGCAAGTTATTATTTTTTTTAGTTGCTATAAAAGGGGTAGAAATAGTGGTCAGAATCTGAAAGGTTAAATTTGGGGAATTTATGCCTTCAAGGCGATGATTTAGATACTTGTGTTTTTAATTGGGACTTTAAACACATTTTTAAGTACTGAATTCTTTTTTGCTTTGTTAGATTTTTGTGATTTGCTTATTTTTATTTGACACTTCTTGTGAAATCACGCTGATTGCTCTAAAGTATATCCCTTTTTTGCTATTTTAATTATAGTTTTTTTTTAGTTTAAAAAAATGCGATAGTACTATTTAATTTAATAGTGTTGCTTTTCTTTTGTTAAACTCATCGAATTTTCTTTTAAATGTCTTTTTTATAAAAGTTTAAAAGTTATTTAAGGAGGCTTTGAAGTTGTTAGTTTTATTGTTTTGGCACTTATTTTTTTGTAGGGAGCTAATTGTAAAGAAATCACTTCTAGGCAATTACTATCTTCTATGCTAGTAGACTGGTAAAGCAACAAGTACCTAAAAGAGGGGCGCTTTTAGATATGATGTATTGGCTATGGGTTAAGATTTGCTTCCTATGTAGGCTAAACTATTTGTTATCATGAAGAAACTATTTTGGATATTTTGTTTTTTTTTATTTGCAATTAATTCATTTGCAATTAATTATTATTGTGATCCATCTGTTGGAAACATGACTAATAATGGAAGTATTAATTCTCCTTGGAGTACCCTTCAGGCAGTTTTTGCAGCTAATAAAGTCTTTGTTCCTGGGGATGTAATTTTTCTTCGAAGTGGTTTTCATGGGACTCCCATTGTTAAAGGAATTAATTCAGGATATGTAACCATTCAACCGGATACTGATGCTACTCCAAATCTTCAAAAATTGATAGTGCAAAACGCTTCAAAATGGATAATTACCGGTTTAACCATAAGCCCTGAATTTGTTGGGTCGTATTCAAATTTAAACGTAAACTATACTGAATTGAGATCGTCTGCAAGTTTTATTACTTTGCAGAACTGTTTTATTTATTCTACTTTAGACCCTACGGGCTGGTCTCAGGCCGATTGGGAAAATATGGGTAATGCCATACGATGTGATGCGCCGAATTGTTTAATTACTAACAATCATATTAAGAACATCAATTTTGGAATTGATTTAAATAAAACAGCTCTATACTCGGTCGTTTCCTATAATACTATTGAAAACATTGGAGGAGATGCACTAAGAGGACTGTCGAATTATGGTAAATTTGAGTACAATTTAATTAAGAATTTTTATATTCAAAATAGCAATCATGATGATATTTTTCAGAGTTGGAGTACCGATAGTAATGGTACTGTTGGAGCCGGTTTTGTTATTGGAGTTGAAGTAAGAGGGAATATTTGTATTTCACATACAGATGCCAACCAATTTAGCAATTTAGTCAGTTTCCCTCAAGGCATAGGTTGTTATGATGGTTTTGCCCAGGATTGGATTGTTGAAAATAATTTAGTAATTATTGAGCATTATCATGCCATTTCTTTTTTTGGAGCCATTAATTGTAAATTTCTAAATAATACGGTTGTTGAGAATCCTTTAAATTTGGAAACCACTGTAAATATGGTTCCCTGGATAAACATAACTAATCATAAAACCTTAGGACCATCCTCAGGAAATTTGGTTCGCAATAATATTACGCCGCAAATAACTTCGATTACCAATTCGACTAGTACTGTTGATAGCAATATTATATCCAATGCTTACTCTAGTAATTTTGTGAATTATGCTGCCTTTGATTTTCATTTAAAATCTGGTAGTCCCGCTATTGGAGTAGGTAGTTCCAATTTGACTCCTAGTATAGATTTAGAGCAATTGCTTAGAACAATTCCTTATGATGTAGGGTGTTATAAATATATTTCTAATCCTGATTGTAGTATTCCTCCAGCACCACCAATAGTTAATTCACAGACTTTTTGTAATTCTGCTACAGTGGCGAATTTAACAGCTTCAGGATCTAGTATTAAGTGGTATACAAGTTCAACAGGAGGTTCAGTCTTGCCACTAGTAACGGCATTAGTAACAGGCACCTATTATGCTTCTCAAACAATTTTAGGTTGTGAAAGCCCTAGGGTCGCCGTTTCTATAACTATTTCATTAACAGCCCAACCAATTGCCACTACGCAAACATTATGTAGTGGAGCCACCGTTTCTAATTTATCAGTTGTTGGAACAGCTATTAAGTGGTATTCAGGAGCGTCTGGCTTTGCGTCTTTGGCCTCCAGCGTTGTCTTATCTTCAGGAGTTTACTATGTTACACAAACAATAAATGGTTGTGAAAGTACAAGAAAGGCTGTTTCGGTAACAATAAACTCTACACCAAGTCCAACGGCAAATGATCAAACCTTTTGTTTTCCCGCCACTATTGCTAATTTGATGGCTGATGGAAGCATTATTAAGTGGTATTTGACTTCAACTGGTGGAACAGCACTTGCCTCGACCGTGGTTTTACAAAATGCAACTACTTATTATGCCTCTCAAACCTTGTTCGGATGTGAAAGTACGACTAGAATTGCTGTAAATGTAATTATTAATAGTAGTAATAATTGGATTGGCTCAAGTAGTATGCTATGGTCTGATCCTTTGAATTGGTCCTGTGGTTTAGTCCCAACAAGTGAAATGGATGTCATAATTTCTGAAGGTGCTTACCAACCTATTATTAGTACCGATGCTTATGTGCATTCATTAACAATTCATGCCGGAGCAGTTTTAAAAGTTAATTCTTCATTTGATTTAACAGTGGTTGGGATGCTTACTAACGAAGGTACTTTAACTCTTGAAAATAATGCCAACTTACTTCAAGAAGGTGTGGCCAACACTAATACAGGGGTTATACAGGTAACACGTAACAGTTCCGCGTTAAAGCGTTTGGATTATACTTTATGGTCTTCACCAGTGCTTAATCAAAATTTGCAAGCTTTTTCACCAGAAACAGTAAATACTCGTTTTTATAGTTATGATTCAACTTCCAATCTTTATGTTGCTATTTCTTCTCCATCAACCCATTTATTTACTACTGCCCAAGGGTACTTGATTAGAATGCCTAACACCCATCCGACAGTAATACCGACAATATGGACTGGGCATTTTGAAGGGGTGCCTAATACTGGTAATTATGTATTTCCACTTTCTAATACTGGTATTGGAAAGCGATTTAATTTGATAGGAAACCCTTATCCATCTTGTATCGATGCCATTAAATTTTATAATGCAAATGCTGGGAATATTACTGGAACTATATATTTCTGGAGAAAAACCAATAACGTTTTAAATCCAACTTATTGTACTTGGACTCCTCTTGGTGGATTTGTAACGAATGGTCAGGATCAGGTTTTTAATCCAAATGACGTTATACAAATTGGGCAAGGTTTTTTCGTTGAGGCTCTAGGCAGCGCTACAGAAGTAGGATTTGATAACACCATGCGGGTTGGGAATAATGCCAATCAATTCTTTAGAACGACTACTAATGAAGCGAGAAATCGTATTTGGCTTAATTTAACTAGTTCCGTTTCTGGTGCTTTTTCGCAAGCAATGATTGGTTATATAGAAGGTGCTACTGAAGGAGTAGATAATGGAATTGATGGAAAATATAACAATGACGGAGAACTTGCTTTGGCGTCTATTATAGACTCCGGATTATATGCCATTCAAGGTCGGTCTTTACCTTTTAACGCATCAGATATTGTGCCTTTAAGTTTTCGAGCAACCACAGCTGGTACCTTTACTTTGGCTATTGAACATGTAGATGGATTTTTTAGTGAAAGTCAAGGAATTTTTGTAAAAGATAATTTAACCAATACCATACATGATTTAAGAGATTCAAATTATAGTTTCGTTTCTGACTCTGGTACATTTGATAATCGTTTTGAAATTGTATATCAGAATGCATTGGGTATTACATCGTCTTTTTTTAGTGCTGCAAATGTTATCATAAACAAACAAAACCAATACCTAATTATTAATGCTGCACCAACAAAAATTTCGAAAGTAAAAATATTTGATATGAGTGGAAGGACGTTAGCTGAAAAAAATAATATTAACGGATATGAAACTAGCTTTTTTGTTGGAAAAGCAAATCAAGTTTTATTCATTCAAATTGTTAGCATAACGGGCGAAACTGTTACAAAAGGAGTAGTGTATTAATTGTGTTAAGTTGTATATATATCCCTTTTAATATAGTTCTATAAATTCAAGATTGATATTACAGGGGGTGTGTTTTTCGAATTTTTGTGAGTAACTATTATTTTTTAAATGAACCTACATATGCTTTTATATATTGAAAAGCCAATTTTCAATATTGGGATGAATTTTATTATTAGAGAAAATTTTGCTGGCAGTACTATTATTAATGTTCACAATAAAGGTGAAATTATGGAAGTGTTAGAAAGTAACAAAATTAGATGTGCAATAATAGAAATTAGGCATACCAATAAAGGGGATTTTTCGCTCATTAAAGGAATAAAAGAACGTTATCCTAATCTAATTATCCTAATTGTTGGGACTAGGAATATTGGTATAAGAACGCTTAAGTTTATTAAGTTAGAGTCACTAGGTCTTTTGCTGGATATTTATTCAGAAGATGAAATTGTTGATGAATTACGGTACCGAATTTCTTTAAAGAATAGCACAAAAACTGGAGTCAGAAAGCAAAATGAAAAGCACGCAAAAGAAGGGAAAGGTATTTTTTTAGAAGAAAATGTAGAATAATTTATTGTCGATTTTGAGAAAATATAGCTTTCCTGCCATTTTTTTGATGACTAGCTTGGATCACGATAGAATTCATGTTTCTTTAATTTCATTTTTATGAAATGTATTCCCTTTATTTTATGTTTTTTTTTCTTAGGAGGAAAAGTGAATTCACAAGCACCTAATAATAGCGTATTAGATAGTCTTTTGTTGTGCTTGAACAAAAAACAAAATGATACTGTTAAAACAAAGCTATATTATAAAATTTGTACAGAATATCAATATCTTAATCTTAGAAAGTCAGATGAATATAGAGAAAAGGGGTTTGAATTGTCAAAGAAGATACAATATGATACTGGGCTTTGCTATTATTATTATTTGAATGCAGTTAAACTTAATTTGCAAGGACGCTATGAAGAAGCTATTGATAATGCAGATAATGCATTAGAAATTTGCAAAAATAAGAAAGTTAATGATAGAAAAGTATTCTATTCCTCTTTGTATGCTAAGTCATTTGCGCTGGCGGCCTTAAATAAATTTGAAAGTGCCAAGGATATACTATTGTATGCTTTGAAACAGAAAAGCAATCTAAATAAAGGAGGGTTTTATTTTTTGTTGGGTTCTATAAACTCTAGAGAGTTTAACTTGCGTACGGCAATAGAAAATTTTAATTCAGCCTATGTTGCTTATCAAAAGGAGCATAAGTTTTATTCTTTGAGTTTGTGTTATTCCGAAATAAGCAATATATATATTAAAACGAATCAGTTGTCTAAGGCTCTGCAATTTATTGATTTGTCCATAGCTATTGCATCAAAGGATGAAAGTAAAAGATTTTCACAGACGTCAGCAATACTATTAGTAAAAAAAGCTGAGATTTATAATAAAATGAAGTTGTATGCAAAAGCACTACCACTAGTAAAGGAGAGTGTTAATAGTAATATTAGGATAGGAAACAAAGATTTTATTTCAAACAGTTTGTATCAGTTGGCAGAGTCTTATTATGGACTACACTACTATAAAAAAGCTGTAAAAGCTTGCAATGATGGTTTGAGGTACAATGATATTAATGCGAACATAGATTTAAATTATATGTTGGGAAAAATATATCATGCTATTAAGGATTATCGCCAGTCTATTTCTTATCAAACTAAGGCGCTTGCGCTTATTGAGTCGAATGTGAATCATCAAAATGAAATTCCGAAAGAGGAGATTTATCATATATTGAGCCTTGCGGAATATGCAGAAGGGAATTACAAGCAAGCCTATTCGCATCTTGATAAGAAGCACGAACTTGAAGTAAGTTCATTAGTATATGAAAAAGAGAATAGGATTAATGAGTTACAAACCAAGTTTGATGTTTTAGAAAAAGATATCTCTTATAAAAGTCTAACAATTGTTAACCAGAAAAAGGAGATCGAATTGAAGAGGAATCAAAATTTCTCTTTTGTTTTGGCTATTAGCCTATTTTCTACTTTTATTTTATTGTTAGTTGTGTACTTAGGCTATCTCGATAACAAAAAGAAAAATAAGCTGTTAAACAGTAAAAATAAAGTTATTGAAGAAAAGAACACGAAGCTTATTCGCGCGCAACATGAGATTAGTAAGAGTTTATTGCAGAAGGAAGTTCTTTTAAAAGAAATTCACCACCGAGTAAAAAATAATATGCAAATAATACTTAGTTTACTTAGTATCCAGGCGAAAGAGGGAAAAAATGAGAGTATTGCTGATTTTTTAGAAAAAGGGCAAACCCGAATAGTTTCCATGTCTTTAATTCATCAAAGTTTGTATGAAAACAATCGATTAGATTCTATCTACTTTCAAGAATATCTGCAACAATTGATAGAAAATTTGAAGAAAGCCTTGGGGTTAGAGAACCAAAATATTACATTTGGTATTAGTACTAATTCTCTTTTCTTTGATATTCAAACGGCAATTCCTTTAGGGTTGATAATTAATGAATTGCTTTCTAATTCGTTTAAACATGCTTTTCCAGATAAGAAAAAAGGGGCAGTATTTATCGGTATTCAAAAACTAGATTCCAGTCAATTTGAACTTACGTACAGTGATGATGGAGTAGGTTATGAAAGCAATTTAAGATCAAACAAGTCAGTTGGGCTAGATATAGTTCAGCTATTGGTAAAACAACTGAAAGGGACATTACTAAAAAAGGAATCACAAGGAACTAAATACGTAATCTTATTTCAAGAAATAACAGCATAAAATAGAAAGATGAAACCAATTGTATTAGTTGTTGAGGATGAGTTTTTAATTGCACGTGACATAAAAAATATTCTGCAAGAGGAAGGATATACCGTAATTATTGATATTGATGATGTTGATCAAGCGATAGCCGCTATAGAATTGTATAAGCCCTCGTTAGTTATTACTGATATCAATTTAAAAAAAGATAAAGATGGAATAGATTTAGCAAATTATTTACAACTAAGTACCGAAATTCCATATTTATATTTAACATCGTCATCTGACATGAAAGTTATGGATAAGGTAAATGCTACAAGACCTAAAGGATGTATTATGAAGCCTTTTAAAGCAATTGATATCAAAACAATGGTTGTTTTAGCTTTGCAAAAGTTTGATTATCAAGAAATTGAAACACCTCTTAAAAAATTTGGGATGCTTTATAATCATTTAAAAAAAGTGTATAATTCTTATTCTTCTTTGCCTTCTTGGTTATGTCTTGAAGGTGAAGTTGCAGCTATTGGCTTTTTAGGCGTTATTTGTGAAGAAATTAATGCTCAAATATTACTAAAATATAATCAACCAGTTATTATCAATATAACCGCTGATTCTGACATGGTAAATTTTGTAGTTTGTTATGCTTATGATGAAAAAGAGGGTTTTTTGATTGCAGATCCAAGAAATGGATTTTACTATACCACAATTGAAGGCTTGAATAGTCTGTGGTTAGAAAAAAAATGTTTAGCTATTGTAGAATAGAAAAGCTTTTGAGATAATCTTTGCTTTTAATTTTAGTATAACTGCATGATATTGTTACGAAATAAGGCAAACTATTCTTTTAAACTTAAATATTATTGTTTGACTTATACGTTTTAATATGTTTGGTAAAATTCTATTCGCATAGTTGAAAAATCTAACATTTGATTTTGTTTTTGAATTATTTCATACTGTTGCGAATTTTCGGCCCATTTTGTTCCATATTCTTTTGAGGTCCATCGAGTAGTAACAATCCAATGACCATCTTCAAAGCTTCCAATTTCACGTGCTATAAATCCTTTTTGAATTTTTATTACTTCTTGTGTTTTTTTTTCAACTTCTAAGAAATGAAGATTTGAAATGCCAGTTTTTAATTTAAAAGTAGTTATTCCTACAAATTCTAATTCATGATTTTTTTCATTGTGTTCATTTATTATTTGTTCTGTTAATTCTTCCATACTATGTATAAAAACGATTATGCACAAAAGCAAAATAGCAAAGTAAATAGATATACTAATGTACTGTCGTGAAATAATTGTTGTTCCAATTGCGCCAAACATTATGTATGCCATTCCCAAGGAAGCTGGTAAGCGTAATTCTCGGATAAAAAGACCAACACCTCCCAGTACTTGCGCTATACCAATAAAGTACATAAACCATAAAGGGAAGTGCCATACTTCCGTAAATTCTTTTGTTAAATCTGCTTGGCCTATGAGTTTAAATATCCCTAACAGTAGGTGCACACTACCTAAAATGTAAGCCGTAATTAGAAGTTTTTTGTTCGCGGTATTCAAAGGTGACCCTGGGCTCATTATTTAATTTTTAAGTTATAACCTAATAAACACTTTCTCCAAGAAAAAATAGGAGCCGGTTTTTGCTTTTGAAGAAGTTGTTAAACAAATATGGTTTTGTTTATTGCTTTTAGCAATGGATTAATTAACCTTTTTATAGTACATTTTGTCATTAAGAATACTTTTTTCGGTATTCGACGGGAGTTGTTTCTGTTTTGTTCTTAAAATAGCGGACAAAGTAAGCAGGATCCTCGAAACCTAAATTTTGCCCAATTACTTTTATAGATAAATTACTATGAATTAGTAATCTTTTCGCTTCTAATAAAATTCGATCATTAATAATCTCTTTAGGCTTCTTGCCTAAAATTTTTTTTGTAGCTATCCCTAATCGTTTTTCAGAAATGAAAATGAGGGCTGAATACTCTCTTACAGTTTTTAATTTCGTGAAATTAATTTCTAACATATTGCGAAAAAGAATTGTGTAATCAAGGTCAGAGCCTTTTTTTAGTTCCGTATATCCTTGTTTTTTTTTCTCTCTTTCTGCTAGTAATAAAAAATTATGAAGTAGATTTTTCAGTAAAATATGTTTTGATTTGTCTGTGGGTACTATTAATTCTTCTTTAATGTTTTTACAAATCCTTACAAATTTTGAAAAACTATTTTCATCTAATTTGATTGTAGCTTCATTTGAATTAACATTGAATAGAATTGTGTTTTTTAAAAATTCGGTGTCGTTTTTTGTAGTTGAGAAAAAGTCTTCAGTAAAAACCAATATTCGACCTTTATAATTTAAAAATTTATCAAAGTGATGTACTCGATCTTTGTCTATAAATAGCAGTGAATAAGGCTCAATTTTAATAGTTAGAAAATCTATATAGTGCAATGGAGAGCAATTTTCAAATAAAAAAACATGATAAAAATTAGTACGATGTGGTTTTATCAAATTGTCTTTGTTAACTAGTATAAAAGATTCTAAGGAAATGACTTCTATCTGTAGGTCGGAACTTTCTTTGAATTTGTATTTTTTTATTAGGTCATTCATTCAGTAGAAAGATAAAATTTCGGCTTTTTATACTTGAATTTATCAGTTTATTTATTGGAAAGGAATTGATGCAGGTAAAAGTGACTGTTCTATAACAACCAAAAAAAAGGCGATAATTAATACTTTTTTAGCATTATTTGCTATTCAATTTAGTTTAGCTAATTTGACTTGCTTTATTTTTTTTAACAATGGATTAAAAGGTTTTTTTATGGCACATTTTGTACTTTTTTTATATGTATAAGTATTAATTTTATAATTCTAATTTTTGTTTTTTTTAGGTAACTTCATTGAGAACTTTTGCTATATAATTAAGGCTTAAGTATAAATGAATACTTACAAGGATAACAGGAATAGTTTCCTAAAAAAATGTAGAATAGTAAATTATGGTGCAATATTATTCCTTTTTATTTTAGGGAATATTTGACATTAGTATATTCACATATGGATTGGCATGCCTATCTATTTTCAAATATTAGATGTTTTGTTTACCGGTTTTTAAAGAGTATAAGCTCTTCTATGTAGTAAAGGAAGTAGTTATTTTGAAGTTCCCTGAAGCTTTAAAAAAAATCTATTTTGATAAAAGTTTAATCTTATTTGAACTTTAATAGAAGCGTTATTATATGTGATGACAGTCCAGTAACCCTGTGATAAAACCCATATCGTAATTCTACGGTATTGATTTTTTTAAGACCTAAGACACCATCATTCGGAGCAGAAAATCGTGCGTTTGCAACAATCAAATTGCTGTCAAATGTTGATAAATCAAAATCACTAGTATAAAATTCATCCGTTTTAGAGTGTTGGCTAATAGGTTTAAAATATTCAGCTTGATTTTGATGATGGATACGGAGTAATAATCCAAAAGAAGTGAATGCACTAATTTTATACACAGGCTCAATACTAATTGTATTGGCATTTACTTTCCAACTATCGGTGTAATATCTATAAAATGTTCGTAAGACAATATTGTCCGACAAGAAAATATTTGCGCGTAAACCTGCGGGCAGTTTAATTCGAGTAGATGGTAATTTCTCAATTCTCTCCATACCGTTATCAAAGTATACCCTCTGAAAACTTGTTCCCAACAAACCCTCTTGATAGCCTAAATCCATTAAAAATGACAGTTGAATATTTTTGTTAATGACTTGAGAAAATGAAGAGGAAAGGTTATATGAATTCCGAGGTTTATTATCGACTAAATTTTTATCATTTTCGGAGCCTGAGCCGTAACCAGGCGGACGCAATTCTAATGGTAAGATAACTTTCCAAGTATCAAAGAATACATTAAACTTCAACGAAATTTCTCTGTTATTGTCTTTTGAAGCTTTAGAATAATTTAAAAAGCTGCCATAAGAAGTATAGTCAAACTCCTTAGAGAAGGATAAACCACCACCTACATTATAATTACTTTCTACATTGTTGTAATTGTAACTAGCCGAAGGATAAACTCTAACATCTCCCATGGATGCTGACGAAATAGTTGTTGGGTCAATTTTATCTGATGATGCCGAAGAATAAACATCAACTCCCAATTCGAAATTGAAAGAATGTATGTTGTTTCTTTTATTTTTTTTGTGTAGTTTTAGGTCAATTGATGTTGCAACATCAGTGAGATGCTCGCTTCCTATTCCACCAGTGACTGCGGAATTATTACCGTTTTGAGTGTAGTAACCAGTTACAAAATTTACTTCTTCTACTTTAAGTTTTCTGTTTTTATAATAACTGCTATCAATTTCACTTTTGTCATCCTGTGCTTTCGCGTTATTAAAAATTAAAGTTAGAAGTGCCCCAGTTATGAATATTCTTTTCATTTTCTGTTTATTTAGTTACAACCACATCCACCGCCTGTTTTACCTCCATTTGCCCCGGAAGAGGCTTCTCTGTATAGTATAAAATTGGTTTCGTTTTTTTCTGATTTCTTAGTTGTTAATGCCATATCAACATCATTTATTTTTGATTTTTGATATTCCTTTACAGAAGTGCAAGAAATTATTGCAAAAGGCATGAGAAGGACAGTTGTTTTGTATTTCATTATAGTAGGTTTATATTATTTGAACAAAAGACTCTGTCATTATCATCAATAATAATACAAACAATATCTTTCATTTGATTGATGAGGTTTAAACCTACGTTTTTTCCCAGAACTATTATGGGAGTTGTTAATGCATCCGCTATTTCTGCGTTTTCTGTAATAACGGTTACACTTTTAATACCTGATGCTGGAAACCCAGTTTTTGGATCAATTGTATGCGAATATATATTTCCGCCTATTGATACATATTTTTCATAATTACCAGAAGTTGCGACAGAAGTATTTGTTATATTTAAAGACGAAAAAATGGAGTGTTTTGCATTAGGGTTTGCAATTCCGACTGACCATGGTTTTCCGTTTTCTTGGTTTCCCCATGCGGTTAGATCTCCGGCGGCGTTAACTATACCGCTTTCAACCCCATTTGTTTGTAATAATTTTTTAGTCATCTCAGCTGCATAACCTTTACCAATCCCTCCAAAACCAATTCTCATTCCTTTATTTTTTAGAAAAACGGTCTTATTTGTGGTATCTAAAATCAAGTTTTTATAATTTATTAAGGCAACTGATTTTTGAGCTTCGTTTCTATTTGGAAGGGATTTCATAGATAAATCAAAATTCCAAAAACGTTTGTCAATGCTCCCATAGGTAATATCAAAAGCGCCTTGCGTAAGTGTGGATAAATTTTGGCAACGTGAGATTAAACTAAAGAATTCGTTACTAACTTCAACTGGTTTAATTCCGGCTAACGCATTAATTTGATTGGTCATACTATCCTCTGAAAACGTAGTTAAAAGTTTTTCAATGCGTTGTATTTCTGCAATTGCTATTTTAACTTGCTCTTTCGCCCAAAGTTCGTTTTCATGAAGAACCGAAATTTCAAATCGGTTGCCCATTAATTTTAAAACTTCTCTATACACCATTTTTAGCGCAGTATTTTTATTAATTCTTGCACAGTCTCTGTAGGAATACCGTCCCATTTTTTTAAAACTATCCCATTCGTGTCAAGTAAAAGCACCAGCGGAAAATGGCCCGCTTTATTGTATTGTTCCGCTAACCATTCGTTTGATTTGATTTTATCTTCTGTAAGTTTGTTTTTTCTTAATCGAGGAAAATCTACGTTAAAGACAATCAACTTTTCATTACTGAAAGTTTTAAATTCGGGTGTGTCGATATAAGTTTTTTTAAATTTTATGCAAGGTGCACACCAATCCGATCCTGAAAAATAAAGAAGTATCTTTTTGTTTTCTAATGTTGCTTTTTCTTTTGCCATTGGAAAACTTTCGATTTGTTTTTCTTGAGCCGTTGCCAATAAGGTCAAAATCATTGTAAAGCCAAATATTAGTTTTTTCATCGTTTGCGATAGCGTCTTTAAATTGTATTAAGAATTTTCATTTACATCACAATTAATTTTTCCCACTAATTTTTTCAATTTTTTTAAAGCCAAAGAATAGGGAATTAAAAAGATAAAAAAGGTCAACATCAATCCAAACCCTTTTAGCGAAAAATTATTGAGATAACCTACTAAAAGCATATCGTAAAATTCTCTTGAAAAGTTCATCACAAAAGTGAATACTAAAAACATTGCGTTTTGAGATTTTAGTGCCATTAGTGTTAGAATTGTCATCACAAAATTTCTTCCAGCTAATGTTAGAATTACTTGTCGGTTTGAATCGCTATTTTCAAAAGCACCATATGCCCAAGAAGGATTTATAAATGCTGAAATCATTTGAAAGAAAAGTATACAAACGACTACAATTGTTATTGTGTTAATCCACATGGGAATTTTGGCTTGGTTAAGATTTTTCTTTGATTTTATGGTATTATGATTCATTTTTTTACTTATTGTTCAGTTTAAAAGTATTTACTAATAGTTATTTTTACGACCAATGGGCAAATTTTTATACTTAACAAAAAATTTGCCCCTTGTTTTTAATTCTTATTTCTTTAAATTTTTGCACTACCATTACAACTTTCATAACTAATATAGAACTGCTTAAGGCAAAAAGGCTTTCTAACAAAAAGAGATAAATGAATCCCTCCAAAATTAAGTTGTTAATTGTCGTTTTTATCTCGTTGCAGATACACTCATTTTAGTGCTCGAAATTTTAGCTGCATTGATGGCTGCTATTACTTCAGTTGATTTAGCATTTTGACCAACATCTAAAGTTGAAACATTTAATGCATAAACAGTAATTTCATATTGGTTTGTATTTCCAACATTTGGACAAACCCCTGAATATGATTTATAATATTCAGGATGATTAAGATCAAAATCATAAGCCCCATTTGGAGTTAGACTAGCATTTAACGGAAGATTTGCACCAGAAATGTTTCCTGCATCTTTAATTAAAGAATTACTTGAAACGGGGATGTTTATCACTAACCAATGATTAAAAGGTAAATTTGGTCCGAAAGCGTTAAGGTCGATCATAGTAACTGCAAAACTTTTAGTTCCGATTGGTGCATTTTTCCATGAAAGCTGTGGAGATTTGTTGGCACCAGTGCAACCACCAAAACCATTGCCAAAATTCTCTTCATTGAAGACTGTTGTTACATCATTACTTTTTACAGTAAATGGTTTTGTAATTGGAATATTGTAGTCGGACTATGAACAGGCGATCATGCTTACTAATGCAGTGGTTAATGTGCCTAATGTTATTTTTCTCATAACTTGTTAAGATTTTAATTGGGCAATAGCTGTTGTCCATTCTTCAATATGATAAACGGTTTTTATTTGTCCGTTTTCGATAGTGTGCATGTCCATGGCCATAGTTTTGAAAGTTTTTGAACCATCTAATTCCATTCCCATAAAGTTGCCATTTGGTGATGCGGAAAACTCACTTCTCACCACTACTTGATTTCCTTCTTGAACCATATCTTTTATTTCCCATTTCATATCGGGCATTAGTTTCCAGAAACCTACAATTTGACCGATTAGTTGGTTTTTACTTTTGGTTTCTTTGGCATTGATTGATTGAAAATCGTCTGCTAAAAGTTTTTCCAATACTTCATTTGCATTGTTTTTTTTATTTACAGTCAAGCAGTCACTGTAAAATGTTGCCACTAATTTTTTTAGAGTATCCATAATTTTATATATTTTAATGTGATTTATAAAGCAAAACTAATACCTTTATCTTTTATTTGATTGTAGTCAATTTATTGTTACATAGTACAAAATTATAGACCAATGGTAAACAAGAGAAAAACGAAAGATTTTAATCCGAATAATTGCCCTGTAACAACCTGTATGAATAAAATAGGAGGGAAATGGAAGCCCGTCATAATTTACCTAATCACTTTAGAAAAAAATAGATTCAGTCTGTTGCAAAAGGCAATTCCTTCTATTTCTAAGCAAATGTTAGTAAATCAGTTGCGAGAATTGGAAGAGGATTTGTTAATTGAACGAATCATCTACGCAGAAATACCGCCAAGAGTAGAATATAATTTATCGGAATATGGAAAAACGGTTTTACCTATTATTTCTATAATGGCAGATTGGGGGAAAATTGATTTAAAAGAACATAACATTAGTTGTTGAGTTTTTAGGGAAGGTTATATTTATTCATAAACAAGATTGTAAGAGCAATCAAAACTATTTGTTTATTGCTGTAGTTTTGCTTCTGATTCGGGCGGAGAGGGTTTTGATGCTTGTGATTTGTTTTTCCTTTTAAAAATCATTTTAATTTGCATGTTATTATTCAAAAACTTTATTCTTTAAAACTTTGTTTTTTGCAAATTGATTTCATCTAGATAAAATTGTAATTCGTACAATTGTATAAGTTCATTGTCTTCTTCTTCCGGCATTTGTGCCAGTTCTACAAAGTTAATGCGCTCGTAGAGTACTTTTTCTCCTAACAGATCCTGCATCATTATGAAAATAACCTGCAACAAATTTTTGTTTTTGCAGTGGACGGTGAAGTCTTTGAGATAGACGATCATGTCAATTTTCTTTTCGTTATCGTATTCAAAAGGCATGAATTTTAGTTCACTTGTTTTTAGGATAATGTCTTTAAACACGTATGGTTTGTCTAATCCTGCTTCCAGTTCGTCGAAATTTTTAGAGGGTTGAATAAATGCAATGAATTTCCAATGCGGTAGTGTTGGAGCATCCGTTATTAAGGCGTTTACTTGATTAAAAAAATCGGGATTCCCGTTTGCGGAGATAATCAATTGTGTGGGTTGTTTTTTTTGTTCTGGAAATATAAGCAGCGCATCGAGACCACTACAATAATAATGCAGGTGTTTTTCTAGCCAATAAATAAATAGCTTTTGAATCTTTGGTTTTTCGTTTTGAAGGTTGCGGAGTGTTTTTTCGTTGTAGGTGATCCAGTTCCAAAATAGTGGGATACTTGTGTTGTTTTTCATGATTTCAGGTTTGGTTTTGCTCTTGGTATTTGTTGGTGGTTGCAGTGTTTATTTTCGTTTGTCGGTTGCGTTGTTTTCATAGGCAATCCAATTGCATAATTCTCTGACGCGGCTGCGAACCCGATTGCCGTAGTAGGTTTCTATTTCAGAGGCGGATAGGTTGGTAGTGCCGTGGGTTGGAATTTTCTTATTGATAAAAAGGTCGTAACGGCTTAATAAAATTTCTGCCATGACGTTGCATTCGTTGCCGTAGTATTTTAGGTTGTTTTCTAGCCCGAGATCATCAAAGCAATAGATTCTGGGGTCGGATTGGTATAGTTTTCCTGTGCTGTATTTGTGAATGACTTCGTAGCCTTCTTTTATAAATTCGAAGCTTATATCTCGTGTGGGTTTGATGATAAATTTGTGTTCTAGGGGTGTTAGGTATTTCATGAGTTGCATCAGGGACGTTTTTCCGCAGCCGATGGGACCGGTTAGCAGGATGCCTTTGTTTAGGTTGATGTTGTTTTGGTGGCAGGTGGGTTCGTCCTTTAGGAAATAAGCGATGAGTTTGTAGACGATAGGGTAGTCGTCTTCAATTATTTTGAAGTGGTCTCCAAAGAGCTCTTGGCCTTTGGATTGGAGCCAGGATATGATTTCGGGATAGGAGTAGTGGGAGGTCATTTTTGGTTGATGGTTGATGGTTGTTGGATGTGAAATGTGAGATGGTTTTTTACCGCAAAGGGGCAAGGGTTAGCGCAATGTTCGCTATGGTTTAGAGGGGTTCGGCGTAGTTTTTATGGGTGGTGGTGTTTAGGTGGTTGTTGGGATTTGGTTGTTGTGTTGGGTTGAATTTTGGGACGTTTAGCATCCAGTTTTGGGCGGCGGCTTGCCAATTGGTCATGGGGATTTTTCCTCCTACTAGCCAGCCGATGCTGGAGAAGTAGTTGTGAAATTTTTGGGATTCGAGTTCT
>Ga0208888_100286_pt1 | contig 26445 bp, 22 predicted proteins | sample LakWasM115_HOW13_2_FD_183929 | JGI IMG/M metagenome (GOLD analysis project Ga0208888, IMG submission 183929) | Freshwater sediment methanotrophic microbial communities from Lake Washington under simulated oxygen tension - Sediment Metagenome... | ecosystem: Environmental > Aquatic > Freshwater >...
GCAGCAGGTCACCCCTCCCCCGCCCCCCGCCCCCCCCGTGCGTGCGGCCGAGCCACCCGACACGCGCGAGGCGGACATCGCCATCGAGCGCGAGAAAAAGCGCCTGGAGCAGGAAAAGAAAGCCCGCGAGCAACAGCAGCTGCGTGAAAAGCGCGAGCGTGAGCGCAAGGAAGAAGAACGCCGCGACCGCCTGGAGCAGGAGAAAAAAGAGCGCCTGCAAAAAGAACGCGACAAAGAAAAGGAACAGCGCGAAAAGCAGCTGGCCGAACAGAAAAAGGTCGAGCAGGACAAGCAGAAGAAGCTGGCGGAAGACAAACGCAAGGCCGACGAGGCCGCCAAGCGCAAGGCAGAAACCGAGGCCAAGCAACTGGCTGAACAGCGTGAGGCCAACCTGCGCCGCATCCAGGGCATGGCCGGGGCCACAGGGGGCGAGAACGCCACAGGCACGGCCCAGCGCAGCGCGGGCCCCTCCGGCAGCTACGGTGGCAAGGTGGCGGCCAAGGTCAAGCCCAACATCGTGTACCCGGACGCTATCTCGGGCAACCCGCGTGCCGAGGTCGAGGTACGGCTGTCGCCCGACGGCACCATCGTGGGCAAGCGCCTGGTGCAGTCCAGCGGTAACAAGGCCTGGGACGACGCGGTGCTGCGGGCCCTGGACAAGACCGAGACGCTGCCGCGCGATGTGGACGGGCGCGTGCCGCCGTCCCTCACCATCGGCTTCAGGCCCCAGGACTGAGCGGGACCCAAGCCCCTCCCTCACGGGGCTTGCACTTCTGCCGTGGGACCTCGCCTCGTTGCTGATGCGCTGCTCGATCCCACGCCCCAGCAGCGCTGACCGCCTGCGTCTGAGCCCTTGTGGCCGTGTGCCCCGGTACGATGGACTGAGTCGTGCCTTGCAAGCCCCCAAAGCAAAGCGCCCGGCAGAACCGGGCGCTTTTTGAGCCTTTTATGCTGGTAGCGCTAGTGGAACATGCGCTGCAAGCTATACATTCAATAGCAATTCGCCAGCATGAATCAGCGGTCGCGCCGCTCCATGCGGCGGTTCAGGTTCAGCGCACCCAGCGTGCAGGCCACACCCGACAGCAGGTACACCGTCACTGCCAGCAGACCGAACTGCGACGACAGATACAGGGCCACCAGCGGTGCGAAGGCTGCACCAATGATCCAGGCCAGGTCGGCCGACAGGGCGGCGCCGGTGTAGCGGTACTGCGGCGAGAAGTTGGCCGTGACCGTGCCCGATGCCTGGCCGTACGACAGGCCCAGCAGCACAAAGCCCAGCAGCAGGAACATGGTGCTCCCCACCTCGCCGGTGTTGAGCAACACCGGCGCCATGAAGCTGAACACGCCAATCAGCACCGCCATGCCGCCCAGCAACTTGCGGCGGCCCAAGTGGTCCGACAGCCAGCCCGACACCATGATGGCGCCCGCCGCGAGGAACGCGCCGACGATCTGCACGCCCAGGATCTGGGTGACAGGCTGGTCGGAGTACAGCGTGATCCATGACAGCGGGAAAACCGTGACCAGGTGGAACAGTGCAAAGCTGGCCAGCGCCGCAAAGGCGCCCAGCAACACGTTGCTGCCTTCATCACGCATGACGCGGCTCACCGGCACGGGCTGCAACTCGCGGTCCTTGAGCAGTTCGGAATACGACTGCCCCACCACCAGACGCAGGCGGGCAAACAGGGCCACCACGTTCACGGCAAAGGCCACAAAAAACGGATAACGCCAGCCCCAGGCCAGAAACTCTTGCACCGTGAGGCTGCTGTACAGGTAGGCAAACAGGCCCGCAGCCAGCACAAAGCCCAGAGGCGCGCCCAGCTGGCCGATCATGGCGTACCAGCCCCGGCGCTCCTTGGGGGCCGACATGGCCAACAGCGACGGCAAGCCGTCCCACGAACCGCCCAGCGCCAGGCCCTGGCCCACACGCAGGATCAGCAACGCCACGATGGCTGTAGTGCCCACATCCTTGTAGCCAGGCAAAAAGGCCATGCCCACCGTACAGACGCCCAGCACGAACAGCGCAATGGTCAGCTTGGTGCCCCGCCCCCAGCGCCGCTGGATGGCCATGGAGATGGCGGTACCCACCGGGCGGACCACGAAGGCAACGGCCAGCAGCGCAAAGGCCATCAGCGTGCCGTCCAGGCGCGACAGGAAGGGAAACAGGAAGGACGGGAAGACAAGAACGCAGGCGATCCCGAAAACGAAGAAGTCGAAATACTCGGACGAGCGTCCGATGATCACGCCCACAGCGATTTCGCTGGGGGTGACGTCCTCATGCGTATCAGCCCGCGAGAGAGATGCGGCGCTTTCGTGAAAACCGGCCGCGGGGTAAGTGGCAGTGGCGGGGCTGCTCATGAACATGGCTCCTTGACGTTGTGTAGCTAACTTAGACCGTTCCGTTCTACACGCAACTTCTGTGGGCCACAAGTGCGGTTTCACTATGCCGGTTGCAGGAAATGTCCTTCAAAGCCCTCAATTGCACCAAATTGGTGCAAAAACAGTCTGCGCTTTTGACCTTGGACAAAATGTCCAATCGACAAAAAAGCTAGCGCTAGTACATTCGCACACATCCCGTTATCCGCGTTTACCCTGAAACGCATTGATCGCGCTCTACACATGCTCAAACTTCCCCAACTTCGTGGGCCCACCTGGCTGCTCGCCCTGACAGCGCTGGGTAGCCTGGCAGGCTGCAGCAAGGCTGTCGTGCTCAACCCTGCCGGTGACGTCGCTGCCCAGCAAGGCCAGATGGTCATCACCGCCACGCTGCTGATGCTGATCATCATCGTGCCCGTGATCGCGCTCACCCTGCTGTTTGCCTGGAAATACCGTCAGGGCAACACCGAGGCCGAGTACGACCCGGAATGGCACCACTCCACCACTCTGGAGCTGGTGATCTGGACCGTGCCGCTGCTGATCATCATTGCGCTGGGCGCCATCACCTGGATCGGCACCCACAAGCTGGACCCCTACCGGCCTCTCGACCGCATCGACGCGCAGCGCGCCGTGCCTGCCGATGTGAAGCCGCTCGAAGTGCAGGTGGTGGCCATGGACTGGAAATGGCTGTTCTTCTACCCCGAGCAAGGCATCGCCACCGTCAATGAAGTGGCCGCCCCGGTGGACCGCCCCATCCTGTTCAAGCTGACAGCCACGTCCACCATGAACGCGTTTTACGTGCCCGACCTGGCCGGCATGATCTACGCCATGCCCGGCATGCAGACCGAGCTGAACGCGGTGATCAACAAGCCTGGCGTGTTCAAGGGCATGTCGTCGCACTACAGCGGCGCGGGCTTCTCGGGCATGACGTTCAAGTTCCACGGCCTGAGCAATGAAGACTTTGCCCAGTGGGTGCAAAAAGCCAAGACCGAAGGCAAGCCGCTCGACAAGGGCACCTACCTGAACCTGGTCAAGCCCAGCGAACGTGATCCGGTGCAGCGCTTTGCCTCGGTGGAAGAAGGCCTGTACGACAAGGTGCTCAACCGCTGCGTCGAAGACGGAAAGATGTGCATGCACCACATGATGGCCATCGATGCCCTGGGTGGCGACGCTTACATGCGCGCTGCAGGGCTGAACCTGCCCCAGGACGTCTGCACCGTGCAAAACGCCGCCCAGGTGGTGGCCGCACTCGAAACCCGCAACGCACCGGCACCAACGACTGGCGCCAGCATCCGTCAATGAGCACTCCTATGTCCTCCGAAACCCTTTCTCCATCCCACTGGGCGCTGGGCCGCCTGAGCTGGGACGTCGTACCGATGGCGCATGAGCCCATCGTGCTGGCCACCTTCATTGCCGTGGTGTTGGGCGGCTTGGTCGTTCTGGCCGGCATCACCAAGTTCCGCCTGTGGGGCCCCCTGTGGCGCGACTGGATCTGCAGCATTGACCACAAACGCATCGGCATCATGTACATGATCCTGGGCCTGGTGATGCTGCTGCGCGGCTTTGCCGACGCCGTGATGATGCGCCTGCAGCAGGCCATGGCCTTCGGCGACAACATGGGTTACCTGCCTCCGCACCACTACGACCAGATCTTCACCGCCCACGGCGTGATCATGATCTTCTTCGTGGCGATGCCGCTGGTCACCGGCCTGATGAACTACCTGGTGCCGCTGCAGATCGGCGCGCGCGACGTGTCGTTCCCGTTCCTGAACAACTTCAGCTTCTGGATGACCACGGCCGGCGCCGTGCTGGTGATGGTGTCGCTGTTCCTGGGCGAGTTCTCCACCTCCGGCTGGCTGGCACTGTCCAACCTGGGGGCGCAGAGCCCCAGCACCGGCCTGGACTACTACATCTGGGCGCTGCAGATAGCGGGGGTGGGCACGACGCTCTCGGGCATCAACCTGATCGTGACCATCATCAAGATGCGCGCGCCGGGCATGAGCCTGATGAAGATGCCCGTGTTCACCTGGACCGCCCTGTGCACCAACGCACTGATCGTTGCGTCGTTCCCAGTGCTCACGGCCGCGCTGGTGCTGATGTCACTGGACCGCTATGTCGGCACCAACTTCTTCACCAACGAGCTGGGCGGCAACCCCATGCTCTACGTGAACCTGATCTGGATCTGGGGCCACCCTGAGGTCTACATCCTGGTGCTGCCCGCCTTCGGCGTGTTCTCCGAAGTGGTCGCCACCTTCAGCAAGAAGCGCCTGTTCGGCTACACCTCCATGGTGTACGCCACCGTGTGTATCACCATCCTGTCGTACCTGGTGTGGCTGCACCACTTCTTCACCATGGGCTCGGGCGCGAGCGTGAACACCTTCTTCGGTATCACGACGATGATCATCTCGATCCCCACGGGCGCGAAGATCTTCAACTGGCTGTTCACCATGTACAAGGGCCGCATCCGCTTTGAGCTGCCCATGATGTGGACCGTGGCGTTCATGGTCACGTTCGCCATCGGCGGCATGACGGGCGTGCTGCTGGCCGTGCCCCCGGCCGACTTCGTGCTGCACAACAGCCTGTTCCTGATCGCCCACTTCCACAACGTGATCATCGGCGGCGTGGTGTTTGCCATGTTTGCCGGCATCAACTACTGGTTCCCCAAGGCGTTTGGCTACAAGCTGGACCGCACCTGGGGCGTGCGCTCGTTCTGGCTGTGGCTGGTGGGCTTCTGGGTGGCATTCACGCCGCTGTATGTGCTGGGCCTGATGGGCGTCACCCGCCGTGCCAACCACTTTGAAGACCAGTCGCTGCAGATCTGGTTCGTGATCGCTGCCATCGGCGCGGCCATGATTGCCGCCGGCATTGGGTGCTTCCTGGTCCAGCTGGTGGTCAGCTTCCTCAAGCGCGAACAGCTGCGCGACTGGACGGGCGACCCCTGGGACGGCCGCACGCTGGAATGGGCCACCTCGTCGCCCCCGCCCAACTACAACTTCGCCTTCACCCCTGTGGTGCACGAGATCGATGCCTGGTGGGACATGAAGAAGCACGGGTACAAGCGTCCTCTGGCGGGCTTCCAGCCCATCCACATGCCGGCCAACACCGGCGCTGGCGTGGTGATCTCGGGGCTGTCGCTGGTGTTCGGCTTTGCGCTGATCTGGCACATGTGGCTGCTGGCGGCCGTCTCGTTTGCGGCTGTCGTTCTGGCCGCCATCATCCACACGTTCAACTACAAGCGTGACTTCTACATCCCGGCATCCGAAGTGATCTCCACTGAAGAAGCCCGCACACTCCAACTGGCCCGCCATGTCTGATATCCGCATCCACGCTGGCGCCGCAGCAGGCGCCCTGGCCCCGCGCGAGTACCACCTCGCGCACGAGCCCCATCCTGAAAACGGCACGGCCCTGGGTTTCTGGCTGTACTTGATGAGCGACTGCCTCATCTTTGCAGCGCTGTTCGCCACTTACGGCGTGCTGGGCCGCAGCTATGCCGCAGGCCCCACCGGCGCGCAGCTGTTCGACCTGACCCTGGTGGCCATCAATACCGCCTTTCTGCTGCTGTCGTCCATCACCTTCGGTTTTGCCATGCTGCGCAAGCAGCTGGGCGACGTGAAGGGCACGCTGCTGTGGCTGGCGGTCACGGGCGTGTTTGGCCTGTGCTTCCTGGGCCTGGAGCTGTATGAGTTCTCCCACCTGCTGCACGAGGGCGCAGGCCCGCAGCGCAGTGCCTTCCTGTCGGCGTTCTTCACGCTGGTGGGTACCCACGGCCTGCACGTCACCTTCGGCCTGATCTGGCTGGTGGTGCTGATGGTCCAGATTGGCAAGCATGGCCTGATCCCCGAGAACAACCGCCGCCTGATGTGCCTGTCCATGTTCTGGCACTTCTTGGACGTGGTCTGGATCGGCGTTTTCACCTTTGTGTACCTGATGGGGGTGCTGTAAATGAGCGCACAACACGCAACACACGCGCACGATGCGCATGGGCATGACGATCACCACCACGACGCAGGCCCCCACAGCACCTTTTCGGGCTATGTGACGGGGTTTGTGCTGTCCGTCATCCTCACGGCCATTCCCTTCTGGCTGGTGATGGCCAAGGTGATTGCGGACCGCAACACGGCTGTGCTGGTGCTGGGCGGCTTCGCCGTGATCCAGATCCTGGTGCACATGGTGTTCTTCCTGCACATGAACGGCAAGATCGAAGGCGGCTGGACGCTGCTGTCCACCATCTTCACCGTGGTGTTCGTAGCCATCGCCATCGCGGGGACCTTGTGGGTGATGTTCCACATGAATGCCAACATGATGCCCGAGCACCCCACGCCCACGCCGCCCACGCACGAGGCGCCTGGACACTCCACGCCCTGATGCCTGCAGCCCCCACCACCATGGCACTGCCGCGCCGGGGGTTGCGCCGCGCAGTCCTGCTGGTGCTGGGCATGGCCCTGTTCCTGGGCTTTGTGTCGCTGGGCACCTGGCAGGTCCAGCGCCGTGCCTGGAAGCTGGATCTCATCGAAAGAGTAGACCGACGGGTGCACGCCGCACCAGCCGCCTTGCCCCCTGTGGAGCAATGGTCTGACATCCGTGCCGCACAGCATGAGTACCTGCCGGTGGTCTTTCAGGGCCACTGGCTGCCCGGCAAAACGGTGCTGACGCAGGCGGTCACCGAGCTGGGCGCGGGGTTCTGGGTAATGACTGCCCTGCAACGGGATGACGGTACCCAGGTGCTGGTGAACCGGGGCTTTGTACCCCAGGAGCAACGCGCCCAATGGCTGGAGGCCCAGCCACCCGCCGATGGCACGGCCACCGTCCAGGGGCTGTTGCGCATGCCAGAGCCGGGCGGCGGCTTTCTGCGCACCAACGACCCGGCGCAACAGCGCTGGTACTCGCGCGACGTGGCGGCCATCAGCAGCGCGCTGGGCCTGCCCCGGGCGGCTCCATTTTTTGTGGACGCAGGACTTCCGGGTAACGCAGCGGCGTCTTCAGCCGCCTCCGGCTGGCCCCGCGCTGGCCTGACCGTCATCCGGTTCCACAACAGCCACCTGGTGTACGCCCTGACCTGGTATGGTCTTGCGCTCATGGTTGTCGTTGCCGGCTGGTATGTGGCACGCTATGAGCGCCGCCTGGGCGCACGGGCCACCAGCCGCCTCCCGACCCACGATGAACACCCTCCCACCACGCCCTGACCCTGCGCTGGCCACTGCGCCGCGCAATGCACGCTCCGCCGACGCCGCCGCCGGGATCAAGAACCTCCAGCAACTGATCGAGCTGCGCTGGATTGCAGTGGTGGGCCAGGTGTTCACCATCGAGATGGCGCACTACAGCCTGGGCTTGAAGCTGCCGCTGCAGGAGATGCTGCTCGTGGTCGGCTGCCTGGCGGTCTTCAACGTGGTGAGCCTGCTGCGCCTTCGCACGGGCCGCGCGGTGCGCAATGTGGAGCTGTTTCTGGCGCTGCTGATTGACGTGGCGGTGCTCACGGTGCAGCTGTACCTGAGTGGTGGCACCAGCAACCCGTTCGTTTTTTTGTACCTGCTGCAGATCACGCTGGGCGCCGTGCTGCTGCGCGGTGCCTACATCTGGTCCATCGTGATCATCACCGTCCTGTGCTTTGCGGCGCTGGCAGATCACCACCTGCCACTGGCCCTGCCCCAGGATCTGCACCAGGGCCTGTCGAGCTTGTATGTGCTTGGGCTGCTGGTGTGCTTTGTGCTCAACGCCACGCTGGTGATGGTGTTCATCACCCGCATCAACCGCAACCTGCGCGAGCGCGATGCCCGCCTGGCGGCCGCACGCCGGCGCCGCGTGGAAGAAGAGCACATCGTGCGCATGGGCCTGTTGGCGTCCGGCGCTGCGCACGAACTGGGCACCCCACTGTCCACCCTTGCGGTGATCCTGGGCGACTGGCAACACGACAAGCGGCTGGCCAGCAACGCCGCGCTCAAGGAAGACATTGCCGAGATGCAGACCCAGGTGCAACGGTGCAAAAGCATCGTGAGCGGCATCCTGCTCTCGGCGGGTGAAACGCGCGGCGAGGCGTCGGTGCAGACCACTGTGCGCAAGTTTGTCGATGCGCTGGCACAGGAGTGGCGCAGCACCCGGACGATCCCCCAGTTCGACTACGACAACGACTTCGGCACCGACACGCCCATGGTGTCGGACACCACCCTCAAGCAAATGGTTTTCAATGTGCTGGACAATGCACGCGACGCCTCGCCAGGCTGGGTGCGGCTGGCGGTCACGCGCAATGCCGACGCCCTGTGCATGACTGTGACCGATGCCGGCCCCGGCTTTGCGCCCGACATGCTGTCCAAGCTGGGTACTCCCTACCAGTCCTCCAAAAACCGCCCCGGCGGTGGTCTGGGCCTGTATCTGGTGCTGAACGTGGCCCGAACCCTGGGCGGCAGCGTGGAGGCGCGCAACCGTCCCGAAGGGGGCGCACAGGTGGCCATCGAATTGCCCCTGGCCTCGATTGCGCTCCCCCCGAAGGTATGAATGAACGAAAGAACCCACCGTGGACACTGAAGAAGCGCAACGACAGCTGCTGATCGTCGAGGACGACGAAGCCTTTGCGCGCACGCTGGCCCGCTCGTTTGAACGGCGCGGCTACAGCGTGTTGCAGGCAGCGAGCCTGGCCGACGTAGAGGTGTTGCTGGAACAGCACCAGCCCGGGTATGCGGTGGTGGACCTCAAGCTCAAGGGAGAGGCCTCAGGCCTGGCCTGCGTGCAGACACTGCACGCCGCTGTCGACGACATGTTGATCGTGGTGCTCACGGGTTTTGCCAGCATTGCCACCGCCGTGGAGGCCGTGAAACTGGGCGCGTGCCACTATCTCGCCAAGCCCTCCAACACCGACGACATCGAAGCTGCGTTTGGGCTCAAGGAAGGCAATGCCGAGGTGGAACTGACCAATCGCTCCAGTTCCATCAAGACGCTGGAATGGGAACGCATCAACGAGGTGCTGGCTGAAACAGGCTTCAACCTGTCAGAGGCCGCGCGGCGCCTGGGTATGCACCGCCGCACCCTCACACGCAAGCTCGAAAAGAAACAGGTGCGTTAACCCCTACCGCTTTGGACCCGCCCTCCCCTGTTTCGGTGCCGATCCATCTCGCGGGGCGCAATCTGCACGGCCGGTCACGCGCTCCCTCGGCTCCCAAACAGCACTCAGGCAGCCTCAGGCACCGCCTTCAGCATCTGCTGCTCGAAAGCGCGCAAACGCTTGTAGATCGATATCTGTTCCACCACCGTGCTCCAGTTCAGCACCAGAAACTGGAACGATTCCAGCACCTTGTCAAAGGCCCGGGCAATCTGCTGCATCACCCCCAGCGTGATCACCCCCGCGATCAGCGTGGGGCCCAAAGCCACCAGGGGCACCAGCACACTCACCTGCAGGTAGGACCACTTCACCACATCGAAGTACAGGTAGTGGAAAAACAGCCGGAAGTAATTGCGGCGCACGCCCGCGAACAGCTCAGCCGCCGTGGGCGGAGAAGCCCGGTTCGGGTCGTCCTCGCCCAGCACCAGCTCCTTGCGGTACGCCGCCTCCACCCGCTGGTTGTGAAACTCCAGCCCCGGTAGCTTCACCCCTACACAGGCCAGCAGCAGCGTGCCCCCCAGTGACCAGGCCAGTGCGACCCATACCAGGGAATGCGGAACGGCGCCGATCAAGGGCAGCGCAGTGACTTTGTCGGACAGCGTCCAGAGCACCGGCAGAAAGGCCCCGAGCGTCATGAGGCTGCGCATGAAACTCAGGCCCAGATCTTCCATGGTGCGGGCGAAACGCATGGTGTCCTCCTGCACACGCTGTGCCGCACCCTCGATGTGCCGCAGGCGTGGCCAGGCCGCCATGTAGTGCTCATTCATCGCCTGCCGCCAACGAAAGATGTAGTGTTTGCTGAAAAAATCCGCCAGCACCGCCGTCGTCACATAGATCATGGCGATGCGTGCAAAGGTCGAAAGCTGCCCCCAGAACTCCTCTGCGGTGATGCTGCCAGGCTTACCCAGAGCCTCCTGTATGAGATCGTAAAAGCTGCCGAACCAGTCGTTGATCTGCACGTCCAGCTGCACACGGTAAGCCGTGGCCAGAAGAATGACGAGAGAACCCAAGATGGACCAGGCCCACCAGCGGCGGGCGAAAAAGAAGGACTTGAACATCGTAGTGCCGTGTTGGAATGGTTCTGCGAATTCTGAGTGCCACAGGCAATGATCGTTCCGCGGCAAACAACGCCGCCGATCATCTGCCGCCGGGGCAGACGCCGACACATCAGCCGTCGCGCTGAGCACAGCCCCAGCGCCAGACCTTGGCTAGCGCGGCCGGCCCCTTTCCTCCAGCCAGTCCTGAGCCGCCTGCTGCCCACCCCAGCGCGCCCAATCCAACGCGCTCTTTCCGTGCGGGTCTTTCTGCGAAAGATCCACCCCCTGCTCATCCAGCCAACGCAGCACGGCCAACTGCCCTTTGGCTGCGGCCAGCATGGCCGGTGTTTCGCCCCGGCTGGCAGGGGCATGTTCGGTCAGCGATTGCCCTTGCTCTTTGAGCCAATCCAGGCAAGGCACGCAGCCGCTTTGCGCGGCCATGTGCACGGGGCCCCAATCCCAGCGATTGCGGGCCTGCAGGCTGGCACCTGCCTGCACCAGGCGTTGCGCCACCGCCAGATGGCCGCCATAAAAGGCCCGCAGCAGGGCCGTGTCACCACGCTCACTGTCTTTGGCCGTCTGCCGAAGATCGGGCTGGGCCCCAGCCTGTAACAGCGCCTCCACATGCGCCAACTGCCCCCGGTGGGCGGCCAGCATCAGCACGGAGGAGCCGGTGTCTGCCAGCAGGTTGGGGTTGGCGCCATCGCGCAGGGCCTGCGCCAGTGCGCTGGCATCGCCCGCGTTCTGAGCGTCCATCAGGCGGGCATCTGCAGGCGCCCAAATGCGCGATGAAGCCACTGCCGCAGGGGCTTGCAGTACAGCGCTGCGACCTGCCCCCCACACCGCACGCCCGCCATGGGCCCACCACACGAGCAAGCCAAAGGCCAAGAGCCATGCCCAACCACCCCAGGCTGGGCGTGAATGGGCAGCCAACTGGGGCCGCTGCGCCCCTGGCGTGAAGCGCCCCCGACGATCCAGCCACGCACGTGCCACGGCCTGGCCCACGGCCTGCGCGGCAGCCGTGCCGCTCAGCCCTGGTGTCAGCGTTTGTGAATGCCCTGATGCATCCTTGCCCAGCACCGCATGGTAGGCCTGGGTCCCCGCCGTGAACTGCAGCTTGTGCACCAGCGACTGGCTGGACTCGCCTGGCAACGTCGCCACGCGAGACCAAACCCAAGAGCCGCGACGCACGACCAGGCCATCGTCCTGCACCCGCAGCGTCCACCGCCGGGTGGCGGCATGCAAGGCCCAGGCAGGCAGCACCAACACAGCCAACCAACCCCAAAAGCCGCTCGGCAGCACCAGGGCGCCGGGCTGGATGCGGTCGTTCACCCACCACTCCAGCGCCAGCAAAGCCACGGCCACCGCCGCGGACCAGCGCCAAGCAGTCTGCTCGAACGCGAGGGACCAGGCGTCTGGCGTTTCGCTCAAACGCACGCCAGGGGGAAAAAAGCCTGGAGATTCAGCGGACTTCACCGTACCCAGCGAATCCAACGGCTGAGAAGCGGCATCGCGCCCCAACGCGGGTGCTTCGATGGGGACTTCCTGCTCCCACTGTGCCCGCCGGTCAAAGCGGTCTGGTACCGAAGCGGCCTCCGCACAGGACGGGGTGACAGCCTGGACCGCCAGGTCGTACGCGAGCTCCAGCGCACCATCGGCACGCACCAGTTCCAGCCGCCAGTCCACCCGGTCGCCACCGCGCCGCGCACCGTGGGTGGGGGCGTCATCAGGCAGATCAAAACGAGCTACCAAGCGCATGCCGCCCTCGCCCGTCGGCTGGCGCCGCGCCGTGGCCTTCAGCACCTCCACCTGGCGCTCGGGCGAGCCGGAGCTGGATTCGTCCACACGGTATTGCGCCACTTGCAGGCGCAGGTTTTCAGCCGCAGCTTGCTGCACAGCCCGCGCAGGCAGCACCAGCGTGATTTCGACCGACCTCCCCGCCGTGGGCCGCGAAGGCAGGGTCGTCATACCAACCCCCTGGTAGCGCCAGGCCTTTCGGCTGTTCTGCCAAGCAGCAGCGACCAAGCCCACGCCGATCACCACAAAGACGCCCATGAAGCCCTTGGCCCACCAGGGCCCTTTGCCGTCCGACCAGAACAAGGCGGCCATGGGGAAAGCGATGCCACACCAGAACACCGCGAAGAACCACAACGCCCCCTGCCCCTTGGCCAGGGAATGCGTTGGCTCCAGGTCTGGTACATCGTCCTGGGGGCGCCTCAAGATGCGCAGAAACAACCATGCAGCAGTCACCCCGACGCCGGTGAACACCAGGGCAAACGGCAGCCGAAAAATCTGCAGCCGCCAGCGGATGCTGCGGTCCAGCAGAGCCTGGGCCGGGGCCTGGAGGTTGACCCAGGCGGTGATGGATTCGCCCCGCTCCTGCGCTTGGCGCAGGGTGCGGTGCCATTGCGCCTGCCAGTCGCCCACGTTGTCGGCACTGGAGTTCGGGTCCAGCCCCACGCGCTGCGCTTCGTACGTTTGGCCCGCCACGGTGTAGCGGTACCGGGCCAGCACCTGGTAGGTGGTGCCGCCCTCGCTGCCCGCGTGCTGCTTCAGTTGCACATCCAGCACCTGGGCCGGTACAGGCTGCCATGAGCGCACCGTCCAGGCTGCCAGCGCCGTTTCAGCCAAGGGCCGCAAACCTGCCCAATACCCACCGGCACCGAACACCACTGCAAAGATGGCGCAGAAAACCAGCAAAACCCCTCGTCCCATTGTGTTGCCCATGGCTCCCTCCTTTTGTTGTTGTTATGGATGTCTTGTTATGGACTCCAGCATAGTGACGAATGGATGACGTTTGTGTGACACCCAAGGTGGGCCAAAAAAAAGCGGCCCCTGAGGGCCGCTTCTGTTGCGCAAAGAACGCGAGGATCAGGCGGTGACGCCCTTGGCGGTTTCTGCGTACTCTTCGATCTGGTCGAAGTTCAGGTACTTGTAGATCGACGCGCCATCCTTGTTCACGATGCCCATGGCTTCGTGGTATTCGGCCACCGTGGGGATCTTGCCCAGCTTGGACGCAATGGCGGCCAGCTCGGCAGAGGCCAGGAACACGTTGGTGTTCTTGCCCAGGCGGTTGGGGAAGTTGCGGGTGGAGGTGGACACCACGGTAGCGCCTTCGCGCACCTGAGCCTGGTTACCCATGCACAGCGAGCAGCCGGGCATTTCGGTACGGGCGCCGGCAGCACCAAAGTTGGCGTAATGGCCTTCTTTGATCAGCTCGCTCTCGTCCATCTTGGTGGGCGGTGCCACCCACAACTTGACGGGGATGTCACGGCTGCCGCCCAGCAGCTTGGCAGCTGCGCGGAAGTGGCCGATGTTGGTCATGCAAGAACCAATGAAGGCTTCATCGATCTTGGTGCCGGCCACTTCCGACAGGGTCTTGGCGTCGTCGGGGTCGTTGGGGCAGCACAGGATGGGTTCCTTGATCTCGGCCAGATCGATCTCGATGACGGCTGCGTATTCGGCATCCTTGTCGGCTTCGAGCAGGTTGGGGTTGGCCAGCCAGGCTTCCACCTTCTCGATGCGGCGTTGCAGCGTGCGGGCGTCGGCATAGCCGTCAGCGATCATGTTCTTCATCAGCACCACGTTGCTGGTCAGGTATTCCTTGACCGGCTCGGGGTTGAGCTTGATGGTGCAACCAGCGGCGGAACGCTCTGCCGAAGCGTCCGACAGTTCAAACGCTTGCTCGACCTTCAGGTTGGGCAGTCCTTCGATTTCGAGGATGCGGCCCGAGAAGATGTTCTTCTTGCCCGCCTTGGCCACCGTGAGCAGACCAGCCTTGATCGCGTACAGCGGAATCGCGTGCACCAGGTCGCGCAGCGTCACGCCCGGCTGCATTTCGCCCTTGAAGCGCACCAGCACCGACTCGGGCATGTCCAGAGGCATCACACCCGTCGCAGCGCCGAAAGCCACCAGGCCAGAGCCTGCCGGGAACGAAATACCGATGGGGAAACGCGTGTGCGAGTCGCCACCCGTACCCACGGTGTCAGGCAGCAGCAGGCGGTTGAGCCAGCTGTGGATCACGCCATCGCCAGGACGCAGGGCCACACCACCACGGTTGCTGATGAACGCCGGCAGTTCGCGGTGGGTCTTCACGTCCACGGGCTTGGGGTAGGCCGCCGTGTGGCAGAACGACTGCATGACCAGGTCGGCCGAGAAGCCTAGGCAGGCCAGATCCTTCAGCTCGTCGCGGGTCATGGGACCCGTGGTGTCTTGCGAGCCCACGGTGGTCATCTTGGGCTCGCAGTAGGTACCGGGGCGCACGCCCTGGCCTTCTGGCAGACCGACAGCACGTCCGACCATCTTCTGGGCCAGCGTGAAGCCTGCATTCGACGCAGCAGGCGCCTGGGGCAGACGGAACAGCGTGGATGCTGCCAGGCCCAGGAACTCGCGGGCCTTGGCCGTCAGCGAACGACCGATGATGAGGTTGATACGGCCACCGGCACGCACTTCGTCAAACAGCACATCGCTCTTGAGCTTGAACTCGGCCACGGTGGCGCCGTTCTTCACAATCTTGCCGTCGTAGGGCAGGATGTCGACCACGTCGCCCATTTCGAGCTTGGATACATCGACTTCGATCGGCAGCGAGCCCGAATCTTCTTGCGTGTTGAAGAAGATGGGAGCGATCTTGCCGCCCAGCGTGACACCACCAAAACGCTTGTTCGGCACAAACGGGATGTCCTGGCCCGTGGCCCAGATCACACTGTTGGTGGCTGACTTGCGGCTGGAACCGGTGCCCACCACGTCGCCCACGTAGGCCACGAGGTTGCCCTTCTTCTTGAGGTCTTCGATGAACTGCATCGGGCCACGCTTGCCGTCTTCTTCGGGCTTGAACGCCGCATCAGGGCGGGTGTTCTTCAGCATGGCCAGGTAGTGCAGCGGGATGTCTGGGCGGCTCCAGGCATCCGGTGCGGGCGACAGGTCGTCGGTGTTGGTCTCACCGGGCACCTTGAACACCGTGACGGTAATCTTCTTCTCGACCTCAGGACGGGTGGTGAACCACTCGGCATCGGCCCAGCTCTTGATGACTTCCTGCGCCTTGGCGTTGCCTGCCTTGGCTTTCACAGCGACGTCATTGAAGAAGTCGAACATCAGCAGCGTCTTCTTCAGACCCTCTGCGGCCACACCAGCCACTTCGGCGTCGTCCAGCAACTCGATCAGCGGGTGCACGTTGTAGCCACCCACCATGGTGCCCAGTAGTTCCGTGGCCTTGGCCTTGGAGATCAGACCCACGGTGATGTCGCCGTGCGCCACGGCAGCCAGGAAGCTGGCCTTGACCTTGGCAGCGTCGTCCACGCCAGGCGGCACGCGATGGGTGAGCAGGTCCAGCAAAAAGGCCTCTTCACCAGCGGGTGGGTTCTTGATCAATTCGATCAGCTCAGCCACCTGCTTGGCGTCCAGGGGCAGAGGGGGGATACCCAGTGCGGCGCGTTCGGCAGCATGGTCTCGGTAGGCTTTCAACATTGTTTTCTCCAGTTGCGTTCTAAAGTGGGGCGTAGCGTGTAGCGGTGGGCTCGGCACACGCCAGTCGTTAATGGGTGCGCGCGGTTTTTATTTGGTGGCGGGCAGCGGGTCCAGCACGCTCACAGGCGGGTTCTTCTTGATGGCTTCTGCCACAACCACCTGCTCAGGGCTCATGCACTCGTCAGCCAGACGCTGACCAGCGCGCTGGTTCATCAGCATGGATTTGTTGGCGATCTGCAGCCACACGGCACCACCCTTGGCGTCCTCCAGGCGCACCGTGCCTGTGGTCGTCGCCACCGGCGACATGTAGTACTTGAAACCCTTGCCTTCCACATGGAAGTGGCCTGGGGTGGCGGGATCGGCTGTCACAGTGACAAAAGCACCGAGCTCGCAGGGCATGCGCCCCACGTGCACGCGCTCCGCAATCGCCAGTTCGGCGGGCGACAGGGCTGCTTCAGCGGCGATGATGCCGGCCGCCACCTGGTTGGTGGCGCTCTTGAGCTGGGTACGGCTGCTGGTGGGTTCGGCCTTGGCAGTGGCGTGGCTCTTGGCGGGAGCCTTGGCTGCGGTCTTGCCATCTGCTGGCTTGGCGGCCGTCTTGGCGGTTGGCTTGGCGGTTGGCTTGGCGGTTGGCTTGGCAGCGGGTTTGGCTGCAGCCTTGGTGTCGGACTTGGCCGCTGGCTGGGCTGTTGTTTGTGCCAAGGCAAAGGCCGGAGCCAGCAACATGAGAGCGGAGGCAATGACAAATTTCATGGGAAGTCCTGCGTGGAAATGTCCAGGGATGTTCACGATGGAACGAGAGTCGATGCGTCAAACCAGTGACGCACCGCCAAGGGTAGTGCGCGCCCAGTGCGGTGGGCGCGCTCCAGAATCTGCCAATAAAAGCGGTAGCTGGCCCGGTCGTGCAATACCCCATCCACACTGATGGGAGCCCAGTCAGCCAACGCTGCCGCCGCAATGATCCGGGACGCGCTGTCGATATCGTCCTGCTGGGGGGCAAAGGCCTGCAGGATGGTGCGGATCTGCGCCGGATGGATGCTCCACATCCGTGTGTAGCCCAGCTCGCGCGATGCGCGGCCGGCAGCACCTTGCAGGGCCGCCATGTCCGAAAACTCGGTGACCACGCAATGGGACGGCACCTTGCCATGCGCATGGCAGGCCGAGGCGATTTCGAGCTTGGCTCGCACCACCAGCGGGTGCGTGAACTGCCCGGCAGAGGTCATGGCCTGCGCGGGAATGGCGCCGCCATGGGCCGACACAAAATCCATGAGCCCGAAACTCAGGCTCTGCACGCGGGGGTGGGCCGCGATGTCAAACGCACGCTGCACGGCGGCGGGAGACTCGATCAAAACGTGCAAAGGCACATGGGCCGCCGACGCGCGCTCCAGCGCACGTTCAGCCAGCAGAACATCATCTACCGACTCGACCTTGGGAATCATGATGTGGCACAGCCTGTGCCCAGCCTCGCCCGCAATGGTGGCGACGTCGTTGGCAAATGCAGGGTGATCCACCGCATGAACACGAGCCGCTACCCGAGCCCCTGGAGCCGCAGCGGCTGCCATACGTGCCACCAGCGACGCATGCTGGAACTCCAGCCCGACAGGCGCGCCATCTTCACAATCGAGAGTGACATCAAAGACGCAGGTGCCAAATTCCTGCGTCATCTCTGCCTGCAATTGCAGGCTTTTGCGCATGCGCACTTCCACGCCGCTGTAGTGGTCGCAGACTGGCAGAAAACCAGTTTGGGCCTGGGCGCCGAGCAACACATCGCGCGGATGGACGGACGCAGCGCCCGGCCCCGGTACAGAGGCTTGGACGGCCCGAAGGCCCGATGCCAAAGGCGTCGGCTGCATCGCGTCGTTTACCAGCTTGATTACAGCAGGTGCTTGACGCCGTCTTGCTCGCCTTGCAGTTCGGCCAGCGTGATGTTGATACGCTCTTGCGAGAACGCGTCGATGTCCAGACCTTCAACGATCTTGTACTCGCCGTTTTCGCAGGTCACGGGGAAACCAAACATTGTGTCCTTGGGAATGCCGTATTCGCCGTTGGATGGAACACCCATGGTGACCCACTTGCCGTTGGTGCCCAGGGCCCAGTCGCGCATGTGGTCGATGGCTGCATTGGCTGCAGAGGCTGCCGACGACAGGCCACGGGCTTCAATGATGGCGGCGCCGCGCTTGCCAACGGTGGGCAGGAATGTGTTGGCGTTCCACTCCTGATCGTTGATCATCTTGGCCACGCTTTCGCCCTTGATGGTGGCAAAACGGTAGTCAGCGTACATCGTGGGCGAGTGGTTGCCCCACACGGTCAGCTTTTCGATGTCTGCCACAGCCTTGCCGGTCTTGGCAGCGATCTGGCTGGCAGCGCGGTTGTGGTCCAGGCGCAGCATGGCCGTGAAGTTCTTGCGTGGCAGGTCAGGGGCCGACTTCATGGCGATGTAGGCATTGGTGTTGGCAGGGTTGCCCACCACCAGCACCTTCACGTCACGCGAAGCCACGGCATTCAGGGCCTTGCCTTGTGCCGTGAAGATGGCGCCGTTGACGGCCAGCAGCTCGGCACGCTCCATGCCAGGGCCACGTGGGCGCGAGCCGACCAGCAGTGCGTAGTCGGCATCCTTGAAGGCGGTCATGGGATCGCTGTGGGCGGTCATTTCGACCAGCAGCGGGAAGGCGCAGTCGTCCAGCTCCATCATCACGCCCTTGAGCGCCTTTTGAGGGCCTTCGACAGGGACTTCGAGCAATTGCAGAATGACCGGCTGGTCCTTGCCCAGCATTTCGCCGGAGGCGATACGGAACAGCAGTGCGTAACCGATTTGACCGGCGGCGCCGGTGACAGCAACGCGAACGGGCTTCTTGCTCATGGTGAAAACTCCAGGAAGTGAGGAAAACAGGTGTGAGTGCAACGCAAGCACCAGCGCCTGTCACCAGTAGCCCGTGCCCCGCAAAACAGCATTGGAGTTTACCCCTGATTGGACACCCCGGTCAATTTGTCTTATGTCTTATATAAGATATGATTGCACCCCGTTTGTCGTTCGATTGTCATGTGGCAACCGCACTGCCGCACCACAACACACGCACAACTTACAGATCCCACACCATGTCATCGCTTCCGTTCGCAGCAGACAGCCCCGCGCCCCCGCAGAGCGCAGCGGGAGCCGCCACGCCAGCGTTCAGCCCGCTGTACCAACAGATCAAGGGGCTGATCCTGCAAAGCCTGCAGCAGGGCGAATGGAAGCCTGGCGAGGCCATTCCGAGCGAAATGGAGCTGGCTGCGCGTTTTCGCGTCAGCCAGGGCACCGTACGCAAGGCGATTGACGAACTGGCCGCAGAGAACCTGGTGATGCGCCGGCAGGGCAAAGGCACTTTTGTCGCCACCCACGCCGAGCAGCATGTGCAGTACCGATTTCTGAAGTTGCTGCCCGACACCGGAGACGCCCGCGTGGAAGGCCCTGCACAGCGCCGCGTGATCGATTGCCGCCGCGTGCGGGCCAACGCCGATGTGGCCCGCGCACTGGCGCTGCGCAGCGGCGATGCCGTCATGCAGGCCCGGCGCATCCTGTCGTTTGCAGGAGTGCCCACCATTCTGGAAGACATCTGGCTGCCCGGACAAGCCTTCAAAGGCCTCACGGCCGAGCAGCTCGCCAACTACCAGGGACCGACCTACGCCATGTTCGAACTCGACTTTGGCGTGCGCATGGTGCGGGCCGAAGAAAAAATCCGCGCCGTGCTGCCCGACGAGGAACAAGCCCAACTGCTGCAAATCACACCCGTGACACCGCTGCTGAGCGTCGAGCGCATTGCTTACACCTACAACGATGTTCCCATGGAGTTACGCCGCGGGCTGTATCGCACCGATACCCACCACTACCGTAATGAATTGAGCTGACAGCAGGCTGGCACCCGAGCATTAACGTCGAAAATTTCAAGCCCGGCTAAACCCTTGTGTTGCGTTGCAATAGAATTTTGCGTTCTTTGCATCTTCAAATTACAAAGCAGTTACATCCACGAAAGCACCAGAAATGACAGAACTAGCCAAAAAACGGCCTGAATTCCGCAACATCAATGCCTTCAAGGACTTGACGACCTACCGCATGACACCTGCCGCGTGGGTTTCGATCTTGCACCGCGCCAGCGGACTGATCATGTTCCTGCTGCTGCCTTTCATCATCTGGATGTTCGACACCTCGGTGTCTTCCGAAATCTCGTTCGCTAAATTCTCGGCGGCCTTCAATATCGGCATCGGTTTTGTGCCCGGCTGGTTCATCAAGCTGGTCGCTCTGGCCCTGATCTGGGCCTACCTGCACCACTTCACTGCCGGCCTGCGCCACCTGTGGATGGACGTGAGCCACAGCGCCGTGAACAAGCAATTTGGCAAGAGCTCTGCCCTGACCGTTCTGGTCATCAGCATTGGGCTGGCCCTGGTGCTGGGCGCCAAGCTTTTCGGCCTGTACTGATCAACCCACAAAAACGGCGGTCGCTGCCAGCCAGCGCCTGTTGAAGAACGAGAGGAAATTTCCATGTCCGTCAATTACGGTTCCAAGCGCGTCGTCGTCGGCGCCCACTATGGCCTGCGCGACTGGCTCAGCCAGCGTGTCACGGCAGTCCTGATGGCACTGTTCACCCTGGCCCTGCTGGCCCAGGTCATCTTCTCCAAAGGCCCCATCGGCTACGACAAATGGGCGGGCATTTTCTCGGCCCAATGGATGAAGGTGCTGACCTTCTCCGTGATCGTCGCGATTGCCTGGCATGCGTGGGTCGGCCTGCGCGAAGTCCTGATGGACTACATCAAGCCCGTGGGCCTGCGTCTGGCACTGCAAGTGTTCAGCATTGTCTGGCTGGTCAGCTGCGCCGGCTGGGGCATCCAGGTTCTGTGGCGTCTCTGATTCCCGCGATTGAAGGTACACAATGAGCTACACACAAGCCAACATCACCAAGCGCAAGTTCGACGTCATCATCATCGGAGCCGGCGGCTCCGGCATGCGGGCATCCCTGCAACTGGCCCGCGCGGGCCTGAACGTTGCAGTTCTCTCCAAGGTATTCCCCACCCGTTCGCACACCGTCGCTGCCCAGGGCGGCATCGGCGCCTCGCTGGGCAACATGTCCGAGGACAACTGGCACTACCACTTCTACGACACTATCAAGGGCTCCGACTGGCTCGGCGACCAGGATGCGATCGAGTTCATGTGCCGCGAAGCCCCCAAGGTCGTGTACGACCTGGAACACATGGGCATGCCCTTTGACCGCAACACCGACGGCACGATCTACCAGCGCCCCTTCGGCGGCCACACCGCCAACTATGGCGAAAAGCCCGTGCAACGCGCTTGCGCCGCGGCCGACCGCACCGGCCACGCCATGCTGCACACGCTGTACCAGCAAAACGTTAAGGCCCGCACCAACTTCTTCGTGGAGTGGATGGCCCTGGACCTGATCCGCGACGCCGACGGCGACGTGGTGGGCGTGACGGCGCTGGAAATGGAAACTGGCGACTTGCACATCCTTGAAGCCAAGACCACGCTGCTGGCCACCGGTGGTGCAGGCCGCATTTTTGCTGCCTCGACCAACGCCTTCATCAACACCGGTGACGGCCTGGGCATGGCTGCACGCGCCGGCATTCCGCTGGAAGACATGGAATTCTGGCAGTTCCACCCCACCGGCGTGGCCGGCGCGGGCGTGCTGCTGACCGAAGGCTGCCGCGGTGAAGGCGCAATTTTGCTCAACAGCAATGGTGAGCGCTTCATGGAGCGCTATGCGCCCACCTTGAAGGACCTGGCACCGCGCGACTTCGTGTCCCGCTCGATGGACCAGGAGATCAAGGAAGGCCGTGGCTGTGGTCCCAACAAGGACTACGTGCTGCTCAAGCTTGACCACCTGGGCGCAGAAACCATCCACAAGCGCCTGCCCTCGGTGTACGAAATCGGCGTCAACTTTGCCAACGTGGACATCACCAAGGAGCCGATCCCTGTGGTGCCCACCATCCACTACCAGATGGGTGGCATTCCCACCAACATCAACGGCCAGGTGGTGGTGCAGCAAGGCGGCAATGACAACCTCGTGGTCAACGGCCTGTACGCGGTGGGCGAATGCTCTTGCGTATCGGTGCACGGCGCCAACCGCCTGGGCACCAACTCGCTGCTGGACCTGCTGGTGTTCGGCCGCGCAGCCGGCAACCACATTGTCGAGTTCAACGACAAGAACAAGAACCACAAACCCCTGCCCAAGGATGCGGCCGACCGCACCCTGGAGCGCCTCAACCGCCTGCAAGGCGCCAGCAGCGGCGAATATGCCCAGGACGTGGCCAACGACATCCGCGCCAGCATGCAACTGCACGCCGGTGTGTTCCGCACGCAAGCGAGCATGGACGAAGGCGTCAAGAAGATCGCCGAGCTGCGCAACCGTGTGAACAGCGTGGGCCTGAAGGACCACTCCAAGGTGTTCAACACCGCGCGCATCGAAGCGCTGGAAGTCGAGAACCTGATCGAAGCTGCGCAAGCCACGATGGTGTCTGCTGCTGCCCGCAAGGAATGCCGTGGTGCCCACACCGTGAGCGACTACGAGCGCCCCGCCGACGACCCAGTGGCACCACTGGGCCGCGACGACGCCAACTGGATGAAGCACACCCTGTGGCACAGCGAGAGCAACAGCCTGACCTACAAGCCCGTCAAACTCAAACCCCTGACCGTGGACTCAGTTCCGCCCAAGGTTCGCACGTTCTAAACGGATACAGGAGCACCCACCATGGCAAAACGCACCTTCCAAATCTACCGCTACGATCCTGACAAGGACGCCAAGCCCTACATGCAGACCGTCGAAGTTGAACTCGACGGCAGCGAACGCATGCTGCTGGACGCCCTGATGAAGCTCAAGGCACAAGACCCCACCCTGTCGTTCCGTCGCTCGTGCCGTGAAGGTGTTTGCGGCTCGGACGCCATGAACATCAACGGCAAGAACGGCCTGGCCTGCCTGACGAACATGAACACGCTGCCCGGCACCGTGGTCCTGAAGCCCCTGCCCGGCCTGCCCGTCATCCGCGACCTGATCGTGGACATGACGCAGTTCTTCAAGCAGTACAACTCCATCAAGCCCTACCTCGTCAACGACAACGTGCCGCCCGAAACCGAGCGCCTGCAGTCGCCTGAAGAGCGCGAAGAGCTGAACGGCCTGTACGAGTGCATTCTGTGCGCCAGCTGCTCCACCAGCTGCCCCAGCTTCTGGTGGAACCCCGACAAGTTCGTGGGCCCTGCGGGTCTGCTGCAGGCCTACCGCTTCATCGCCGACAGCCGCGACGAAGCCACCACGGAGCGCCTGGACAACCTGGAAGACCCGTACCGCCTGTTCCGCTGCCACACCATCATGAACTGCGTGGACGTGTGCCCCAAGGGCCTGAACCCCACCCGGGCCATCGGCAAGATCAAGGAACTGATGGTGCGCCGCGCCATCTGAGCGCGGACAGTTCATCGTCCTACACACCGGTCCATGCAAACGCTATCCACCCCATCCATCGCGCCAGAGGCGGCTTCGCCGCTGCTGGACGAACGCGAGCTGAGCAAGCTGCACTGGCGCTGCCGGCGCGGCTTGCTGGAGAACGACTTGTTCATCGAGAAGTTCTTCCACCGCTTCGAATCGACGCTGACGCGGCGCCATGCCCAGGGCCTCAACGCGTTGATGGATCTGGCGGACAACGACCTGCTGGACCTGCTGCTGCGGCGGCGAGAGCCCTCGGGCGAACAAGACACACAAGAAGCGCGTGAAGTGCTCGGCATGCTGAGACAAAGCGGTGGCGCCACGGCAGTGCATGCCTGACACCCAGCCCTCGCACCAAGACCGGATTCGTATCGGCAACCTACCCAAGGAAAGTAACAATGAAGCTAGCTGACAACAAAGCCACCCTGTCGTTCAGTAACGGCAGCCCCAGCGTGGACCTGCCGGTCTATCAGGGCAGCATCGGCCCGGACGTCATCGACATCCGCAAGCTGTATGCGCAGACGGGCATGTTCACCTATGACCCGGGCTTCCTGTCCACAGCAGCCACCCAGTCGGCCATCACCTATATCGATGGCGACAAGGGCGAGTTGCTGTACCGCGGCTACCCCATTGAGCAGTTGGCTGAGAACTGCGACTTCCTGGAAACCTGCCACCTGCTGCTGTACGGCGATCTGCCCAACGCAGCACAAAAGACTGACTTCACCAGCCGCGTGACCAACCACACCATGGTCAACGAGCAGATGCAGTTCTTCCTGCGTGGCTTCCGCCGCGACGCGCACCCCATGGCTGTGCTGACCGGTCTGGTGGGTGCCCTGTCGGCCTTCTACCACGACAGCACGGACATCAACAATCCGCAGCACCGCGAGATCGCCGCGATCCGCCTGATCGCCAAGATGCCCACGCTGGTCGCAATGGCCTACAAGTACGGCATGGGCCAGCCCTACATGTACCCGCAGAACCACCTGAGCTACGCAGGCAACTTCCTGCGCATGATGTTCGGCACCCCCTGCGAAGAGTACAAGGTCAACCCCGTGCTGGAACGCGCGCTGGACCGCATCTTCATCCTGCACGCTGACCACGAGCAGAACGCCTCGACCTCCACCGTGCGCCTGTGCGGCTCGTCGGGCACCAACCCGTTCGCGGCCATCGCTGCGGGCGTGGCCTGCCTCTGGGGCCCTGCCCACGGCGGCGCCAACGAAGCTGCACTGAACATGCTGTACGACATCCAGGCCCAAGGCGGCGTGGAAAAGATCGGCGACTTCATCAAGCAGGTCAAGGACAAGAACTCCGGCGTCAAGCTGATGGGCTTTGGCCACCGCGTGTACAAGAACTACGACCCCCGCGCCAAGCTCATGCAAGAGACTTGCAATGAAGTGCTGGCCGAGCTGGGCCTGGAAAACGACCCGCTGTTCAAGCTGGCCAAGGAACTGGAAAAGATCGCCCTGGAAGACGACTACTTCGTGCAGCGCAAGCTCTACCCGAACGTGGACTTCTACTCCGGCATCGTGCAGCGCGCCATCGGCATCCCGGTGAACCTGTTCACCGGCATCTTCAGCCTGGCCCGCACCGTGGGCTGGATCGCCCAGCTGAACGAAATGATCGGCGACCCCGAGTACAAGATCGGCCGCCCCCGCCAGCTGTTCACCGGCTCCGTGCGCCGCGACGTGCCTCCCCTGGCCAGCCGCTGATCGGTTCGGCGCACTGCGCCGCTCCCGCACCCCACAAAGCCCGCAGGCAGTGCCTGCGGGCTTTTTTCATGGCTCATCAAGAGGTGTTCACTGCCAATTCCTGAATACTCCCCCTGAGTAATAGCCCTTTTAATGCCTGTAGCACAATCAGCATATGCGCTTGTCTTTTATACTGCCACCCAGTACACCCTAATGAACGACCAGCCAGCCGCCTGCCCATGCCCCACACTGCCGAAGACAAACAACGCGCCATCACCCGGCTGCGCCGCATCAAGGGCCAGGCCGAGGCGCTGGAGCGCGCGGTGGAGGCGGGCAGTGACTGCGCCCCCATCCTGCAGCAGCTGGCGGCCATGCGTGGCGCCGTGCACGGACTGATGGCCGACCTGCTCGACAGCCACGTGCGCGAGACGCTGGCGGAAAAACCGGCCCCGTCCCAGCAAGCCATTGACGAAACGCTGGCGCTGCTTCGCTCCTACCTCAAATAGACCGCCCACCCGCATTCCCTACCCGATTGACCGAAAGGACCACCCCATGAAATCCCGTGCCGCCGTAGCCTTCAAAGCTGGAGAACCCCTGCAGATCGTCGAGATCGACGTCGCCCCGCCCAAAAAGGGCGAAGTGCTCATCAAGATCACCGACACCGGCGTGTGCCACACCGACGCGTTCACCCTGAGCGGTGACGACCCCGAAGGCCTGTTCCCCGTGGTGCTGGGCCACGAAGGCGCGGGCATCGTGGTGGAAGTGGGCGAAGGCGTGACCAGCGTGAAGCCGGGCGACCACGTCATCCCGCTGTACACCGCCGAATGCGGCGAGTGCCTGTTCTGCAAGAGCGGCAAGACCAACCTGTGCGTGAGCGTGCGCGCCACTCAGGGCAAGGGCGTGATGCCCGACGGCACCACGCGCTTCAGCTACAACGGCCAGCCCATCTACCACTACATGGGCTGCAGCACCTTCAGCGAATACACCGTGGTGGCCGAGGTCTCGCTGGCCAAGGTCAACCCCAACGCCAACCCCGAGCAGGTCTGCCTGCTGGGCTGCGGCGTGACCACGGGCCTGGGCGCCGTGAAGAACACCGCCAAGGTGCAGGAAGGCGACACCGTGGCCGTGTTCGGCCTGGGCGGCATTGGCCTGGCCGTGATCCAGGGCGCCAAGCTGGCCAAGGCCGGGCGCATCATCGCCATCGATACCAATCCCTCCAAGTTCGACCTGGCCCGCACCTTTGGCGCCACCGACTGCGTGAATCCCAAGGACTTCGACAAGCCGATCCAGCAGGTCATCGTGGAGATGACGACCTGGGGCGTGGACCACAGCTT
>Ga0208888_100299_pt1 | contig 25760 bp, 10 predicted proteins | sample LakWasM115_HOW13_2_FD_183929 | JGI IMG/M metagenome (GOLD analysis project Ga0208888, IMG submission 183929) | Freshwater sediment methanotrophic microbial communities from Lake Washington under simulated oxygen tension - Sediment Metagenome... | ecosystem: Environmental > Aquatic > Freshwater >...
GTTTTTTGAGCAGACCGTATTGCAAGGCGTTACGCTCGCAGGCCATTTAAAAGCCGATTTTTCTATTAACGACCAATCCTTAACCGCGTTGGCGGCAAGCTTTAATAATCTTGACGTTAAAGATGCAGCCGGACGCGGCGAAATTCAGGGCGGTGTAGGTCAGCTTAACTGGTCGAACGATGAAACCTTTAGCCTGCCGTCGAAATTTGCCTGGCAGCAATTGCAGGTGCGCGCCGTGCCCATAGGTCCTGCCGAGCTTTTACTGCTGAGTAGAGCTGACAGCATCCGGCTGTTAAAAAAGACCCAACTGCCTTTTTTGGGCGGTGCAATCGCTATCAACCAATTCAACTGGCAGGCCAAAAAGCAGCAAGACCCCGAGCTGTCCTTTGAAGGCGATGTCAGTAATGTGTCGCTTGAACAACTGTCTCTGGTCCTAAACTGGACACCGTTATCCGGCACCATCAGCGGTCATATTCCCCGCGTCGAGTACAGCAACAAAACCCTGAGTCTGGGCGGCGAACTGACCGTCAAGGTTTTCGACGGTGAAGTTAAAATCAGCAATCTTGCATCTTCGGGATTGTTTACCGATTTCCCCAAATTTCACAGTGATCTGGAAATCGAAAACCTGGATCTGGATCAGTTAACCGGCAAGTTTAAATTCGGCGGCATCACCGGCAAGCTATCGGGCTATGTCCGGCAGTTGTACATGGAAAACTGGCATCCGGTCACTTTTTTCGCGTGGCTGGGTACGCCGGAAAATGATGATTCGCGGCACAGGATCAGTCAAAAAGCGGTACAAAACATCGCCAACATCGGGGGCGGCGGTGCAGCTGATCTACTGTCCAAAAGTTTTTTACGTTTTTTTGAAACTTTCGGCTACGACAAGCTGGGTCTGGGGTGTTACTTGCATGACGGCGTGTGTCAGTTGATGGGTGTAGAGGCTAGAGAATCCGGCTATGCCATTATTACCGGCGGCGGCCTGCCGCGGATTGATGTGATCGGCTATAACCCCCGCGTTGACTGGAATGTGTTGATGGATCGATTGAAGCGTATTTCGACATCGGATGAAGTGATTGTTGAATAAATGATTACCCAATAGCTAAGAAGCTGTTTAAAAACCTAATAAATTCCGTGTAAAGACAGTGTATCTCGGTAGTTTTGATGAATACCTCGGTCACTGATAATCCATGGAAAGCCGTCTGGAGTTTCCAAGCTAGGCAAAAGAGCGTTCAGCAATTCATCTGTGAGGCGGTACAACAAGCTTGCCACATATAGTATCCGCCATTGGCAACCTGTCTTGGTGAGGTAGAGAATGCCGTTAACGATTTCGCGAAACGGATAGCTTCGCGGTCTACCCCCTGTTTTGGGATGCGTGCAATTTCAAGTACCGGACATAATAACCGTCATTGCTAGCCAGTTAAATTCGTCAAGTACAACCGCCAGCCCTCTTAAGCCAAAAATGTTGTAGCTTAATCGAGTGCTTAGGTTTTTAAACAGCTTCTAAGGGATTTTTACCAAGAAAGTCACGAACGACTTGCAGGGATTAGTTCACTCAAAATACCTTCTGCAAAGCATAGCGGGAAATTTTTCGATAAATATTCTCGTTGACAATGCAGCACCTGCACACGTTTAGGTCATTTATAGATATAGACTCACAAGAGTGTCAGCTTTGGCGGGCATACGTCGACAATTTTTTGCGGCACAATAATAATGTAGTTCAACACCATGCCGACGGTACGCGCAACGACACGCCGACTCGCGGAATTACGAATAATGAATATGGAGGAAAGCGGCATGATGAAAAAGAATTGTGGTAGGTCCTCTATATTACCCACGGGTTGAGTGACGGCATGGCGAGGTTAAGCTAAACAATGGCGGAGAAATGGCGCAACAAACTACAGGCCGACGCTTACGACTTTGCCCCGGACATCCAGCGCTTGCAGCATCAGCCGCCTTCGCCATTGCCGCGTGCGGTGCTGTGGTGCCTGCTGGCGTTGTTGTTCAGTATGCTACTGTGGTCGATCTTCGGCAGGCTGGATATTATCGCAGTAGCTCAAGGCAAGCTGGTTCCGCAAAGCTCGGTCAAGATCGTGCAACCGGCCGATGCCGGTATCGTCAAGGAGATACTGGTCAGCGAAGGCGATGAAGTACACGCCGGGCAGGTGCTGGCGCGCATGGATACACAGTTCTCCGACGCTGACGGGCGGTCGCTGGAAAGCGAGCTGCATCTTAAAAGCATGCAATTGCGCCGTGCCGATGCGCAACTTGCGGACGTTCCGCTCCAGCCGAATAGCGATGATCCGCCTGAGTTGTTCGCCCAAGTCAACGCTCAATATATTGCCCGCCAAAAAGCCTACGCCGATGCCCTCGGTACGGCACGCGCTCAACGCAGCAAAGCCCAACAAGAGCTGCAAAGCGCGCTGGAAATCGAAACCAAGCTTAAACAGACCGTGCCGATTTACAAGGCACATGACGAGGCGTTTCAGCGGCTGGTTAAAGACGGCTCGGTTTCAAAATTCATGGCCAACGAGAAATCCCGCGACCATATCGAAAAGGAACAAGAACTGCGTGCGCAAAGCTACACCGTGGATAGCTTGCGCTCAACGATCCGCCAAACCGAACAGCAGATCGCCCAGGTCACCTCCAACTATCGCCAGGAGTTACAGAACGAACGGGTGCAGGCCGAAGGCGAGTACCGCAAATTGCAACAGGAAAACCAGAAACAGGCGCACCACCACGAACTGTTGGAACTCAAGTCGCCGCAGGACGGCATCGTCAAAGACATCGCCACGCACACGCCCGGCACCGTGGTTTCGCCCGGCACAGTGGTGATGACCGTTGTACCCAAGAACGACCCGATCGAAGCGGAAGTGTGGATCACCCACCTGGATGCGGGGTTTGTACAACCCCAGCAACATGCGCAAGTGAAGCTGGCTGCTTATCCGTTCCAAAAATACGGCATGGTCAACGGCGAAGTCAGCCAAGTAAGCCCCGATGCGACCGAACCGGATAAAGGCCAACGCGATGAACCGGGTTACCGCGCCGTGATTCGCCTGCCCAGCGCCTTCCTGGAAAACGCCGGAAAGCGCTACCGACTCACGCCCGGCATGCAGGTAACGGCGGAAATTAACCTGGGCAATCGCAGTGTTCTGGAGTATCTGCTATCTCCGGTACAAAAAGCGGTGTTTGAAGCAGGGCACGAACGATGAGCCTGGGAATGAATAGAAATGTCGAACAGAATATCGGGCTTCGTCCTCATTTTCTGAGTATCTACAAAACTTTCCGAACAATAAGACATGAGTAGAATATTTGTAAGCTGGGAGCTCGGAGCCAATTTCGGCCACCTTACCAGGCTCATGCCTATTGCAGTGCAGTTACGCCAGCTTGGACATGAACTATTTTTTGCCGTGCGCGACACCGAAGTTGCCGCAGCACTGCTGGAGCCGCAAGGATTCTCATTCACGCAGGCACCGTTTTGGCACGGACATGCCTGCTTATCGGCGCCGCCGATTAACTATGCCGAACTATTGATCGCCGAAGGTTATTGTCAGCAAGACGGTTTATCCGGCATGTTGCGCAGTTGGCTGGGTTTGTTCCAACTTTTTCAACCCGATGTCGTGGTAGCCGATTATTCGCCTACAGCATTATTGGCCGCTCGTATCGCCAAAATTCCAGCTGTTTGCATTGACAATGGCTTCGGATTGCCGCCCAACATAGCACCACTACCGTCGATCCGCGCTTGGGAATCGATAACCGAACAACGCCTGCAACATGCCGAAGAAACGGTTTTACGTAGCATCAACTCCGTTTGTCATGCTTTCGGCGGTCCGGCGCTTGAACGCTTGGTCGATTTGTTTAACACCGAAGGAGCAGTCTTGACCACGTTTGCGGAGCTGGATCATTATGGCGCTCGCAACGAAACGGAATACGCAGGCCCTGTTTTTTCGAATGCAGGCGGGCAAGCCGTGCAATGGCAAGGTACGCATCGGCGGAAGATACTCGCTTATCTTCGTCCCAGTGTGCCGGGTATAGAAAACTTGCTAAAAGCATTATCCGAACTCGATGCCGAAGTCATCTGTGTAGTGCCCGGTCTCAAACGTTTGAATTGCGCTATTGCGAACCGTTTGCGGATCTACGTTAAGCCTGTCCAGCTGGATAATATTATCCTATCGGCCGATCTCGTGGTGTCTTATGCCGGATCAGGTATGGTGTGCTGCGCGCTTTTGGCAGGAGTGCCCTTATTGTTGGTGCCTCAGAACGTTGAACAATATATGTTTAGCTGCCGGGTTGACGAACTGGGGGCTGGATTAGTTATGGGGACAAATCGTAATGAAGCGGATTTTCTGGGTTCCCTGAAACAGTTGCTGGATGAAGATCGTTTTCGATGGGCGGCGAAAGCATTTGCGTCGCAGCATAGCAGTTTTCATCCCGATCAAGCGGTCAGCTCTGCGGTACGAGTGATCGAAACGGTTTTAAGTCATCAGTAGTAGCAAGTAGCATGAAAAGCATCGCCCACCTGGAAATTCACCTTGCCCATGCTTGCAATCTTTCTTGCGAAAGCTGCTCTCACTATTTCAACCAAGGGCACAAAGGCATTCTTTCATTAGCCGAAGCGGAGCACTCGATGAAACTGTGGAATCGTCGGCTGATCCCACACACTTTCTCCTTGCTGGGAGGCGAACCCAGCATTCATCCCGACCTGCCGGAGTTCGTTCTGCTGGCCCGCAGAGTCTGGCCGAGCGCGCATCTGCGTCTGGTAACCAATGGTTTCTTTTTGCACCGGCACCCAGCCTTGCCTGCCATTCTTCAACGTGATCCCAACGCCAGCATTTATCTGTCGATTCATCACGACGGGCCGGAATATGCAGAAAAGCTCCGGCCTGTCATGGAGCTATTGAAAAGCTGGGTTCGCAATTATCGGATTCGAGTCAATATTTACCTGTCGTTCAAGCATTGGAGTCGCGTGTATCGAGGCAGCGGAAACGCCATGGAGCCGTTTAAAGACGGGCTGCCGAGGCAAAGTTGGGAGAGTTGCCCGGCCAAGCATTGTCCACAGCTGTTTGAAGGGAAAATATGGAAGTGCGCGCCATTAGCCTATCTGAAGCTGCAAGACGCCAAGTACCGGCTTTCCGATAGTTGGAAACCGTACTTGCAATATCAACCGTTAGAGTCAAATTGCACTGATGAGCGGCTCGTGGAATTCTTTCAACGCGAGGAGGAAACGTTTTGCGGCATGTGTCCGGCCAATACAGAAAGGTTTAAACTGCCGATACCGTTTAATATCATCAAATGAAAGGTAGAGAATCGTCATAACTATAAGTTTTGCGTTGCGCCACGATTCCCAGAGGTATGCGTTGAGTTTTGTAAGTTTCAGGATGAAATCGAAATCAATTTGGGGCGGCGTATTAAAATCAAACCACAAGGACGGCCAAGAAAACCAAAGAATGACGGTGAAAAGTAACCTGATCCATTTACCTATCGAGGTCGTGCGATAGAAAACGTAAATTCACTTACAAAAAGTATGGACACTAAGCTTGTAACGAGGCAAACTCGTACTTTAGGCGACCCATTTAAAAAGCTAGATATACGTTTAGCAAATTCAGATCTCAAAAAATCGTAAACACCAGTACGCTAGAATATCGGGCTCCGTCCTCTATTTTTCGCTATTCCCGCGTAAACAATGAAATCTAAAGAAGAAGGCAACATGAGCAAATACAATAAACGAAAGGCATGGGGCTCACTGCACTGTTGGTTTGTTTAATTTCGGTACCATCTGCTCAAGCAGTGAGTTTTGACTGTGCCAAGGCACAGACAAAAGTGGAAAAACTCATTTGCGGAAACGAGCAAGCATCGCAATTGGATAAGGAAATGCAGTCAGCTTATCGGGAAGCGCAGGCGCATGCGGCAGATCCGGTAAGTTTGAAGACTGAGCAGCGGCAGTGGCTCAAGATGCGTGATACCTGTAATGATGCGGCTTGCATAATCCAAGCCTACCGCACTCGCCTAGTCAGTTTGAAAGCTATGCTTACTGAACCGAAAGCTTGCTTCCGTCTACTGGAACGGAAATGGCCGGAAGTGGCGAGCGGCCATTATCCGGTCTGTGTGGATTTTTTAAAAAACCTCAACAGTTTTTGCGAAGAAGCGCCCACCACCAAATGGATAAAACTCAGGCCGTCGGACAAAATCGTTCTTCCAGTAAACGCAACCCCAAGAGCTTCGTGCGAATGGAAAATCAACTCGGCCATCGATACGTTAAAAATACCACATTGGGAAGCCCTCGATCCTAAGGCTTATCTTAAAATCATCCAGAACATGCAGCAGCATTATTACCACGATCAGGAAGAGAAATGGGAGCCTATTCCGCCGGACATGCTGCAACATATCAATGAAGGGCAATCGCGTCTATGGCACACCTGGATAGACCTTGATCATGATGGTCAGAAAGAGCATGTCGTCAGGTTTGACAATTTACCTTGCAATAAGGGAGAACAAACCGATTTTTTTGGTCTGCCCAGTCGGCTTGCGGTAGTCGATGACAAGATCAGCAAGGTCGACGCTCACTATGAATATCTAGATCATGGTTCCGACATCGTAATACATGACAATAAAGCTTATGTCATGACCAAAATGGTTGTTGGTGGCGTTCAAGTGAAGTTTGAGTCGGGGTTAACAGGGTTTCGTAACCATTTAGAGTTACAAGAGCCTTTTTCCGATTCAACTGGTGAGAAAGGAATGCGTTCTGTTTGTGTTTTTGACTATATCAAATAAAGGAAAAAATCATGTTGAATTACAATCTATTAAATGATGAAAGCTATGCGGCGTTACGTTATCAGTTGCTCTTGAATGTTGAAGAAACCGGCAATCCAAAAACCACGCCGTATCTGGATTCCAAAGGTATTCCCACTGTCGGCATCGGTTTTAACCTCAGGTCAACTAATGTTCTTAATGCGGTATTGAAAGCCTTTGGCTTTGATACTCTGTCGGTATTCGGTTCGGAAACAGGGGACAGACCACGTTTCTTCATTAAAATAGCCCGATTTGCCAGGAGTGTAATATGTCGCGCCGCGCCCGAATCATGTTGCCGAACGTACCCGTGCATATCATACAACGGGGAAATAATCGGCAGGTTTGTTTTGTCGCTGACGAAGATTACCCGTGTTATCTCGATTGGCTCAAAGAGTATGCCGGCAAGACAGGTTGCCACGTCCATGCTTTCGTTTTGATGAGCAATCATGTCCATCTGCTGTTGACGGCGGATAGACTGGATAGTGCTGGGCAGTTGATGAAGGCGTTAGGGCAGCGGTATGTCCAATATTTCAATCGAACTTATCGGCGTAGCGGTACTTTATGGGAAGGTCGGTTTCGATCCTGTCTGCTTCAAGATGAAGCTTATCTGCTGAATTGTATGCGTTATATTGAGTTAAATTCGGTGCGGGCGGGCATGGTTGATCATCTTGGCAATTATCCATGGTCAAGTTACCGGGCGAACGCGCAAGGCGAGCCTTCCGGTCTTGTCGAGCCTCATGGCTTGTATAATCGACTGGCTGAAGAACTGTCCGGTTGTCAGTTGGTCTATCGTGAACTGTTCCGTTACGCATTGGAGCCTGGGTTTGTAGATCAGGTTCGTCATGCGACGAATAGGAATGTAGTACTCGGCAATGACCGGTTTGGAGAGGAAATCGCCAAAATGTTGGGCAAGCGGGTTACACACGGCAATGCGGGGCGTCCTCGGAAAGTTCCTAAAAAATAGCATGCCTGCAAAATAGGGGTATCTATCTCCTGTTTAAAATGTGGACATTAGATAAGCAACCAGTCAGAATCGCATTTAATACAGCTAACCTGAAGCGTTAGAGTTGTTTTATCAAATCCATAGTAAGGGATTTGAATGAAAAACCGAAATCAGCCAGTGAAAAACGTGGTCTGCCCCCCCTATTTTTGTGTATTTTTGCGTAATTTAAGAAGAAAATGAGTGCGGTGATGAACGGAAACAGAAATGTCGAACAGAATTCGGGCTCTATCCCTTATTATTCCTCAAGTTTTATAATGTAAAACGCATCAACGGAGACAAAAAATGACACGCAACAAAGCCTTACGCCTGTTATTTGGTTTAATGATTTTTTGGTTCTTCCTGATGATAGTATCGATTGCGACGAATGAAAGCGCAGTATCCTGGCAGGAAGAAGTCAAGTTGAGAACAGGAGAAACAATCACCATAGAACGGGAAGTTGAGCATGCTGGCGGGGGTGCGGCCTGGCCGCAAGGCCAGGGTACCGTTCCCAAACATCATCTGATCCGCTTTAGATACCCGCCAAATACAGGCCCACTCATCGAATGGCATTCCACAAAATTCGATATGCCTAGAGCAAGCTGGGCCGAGTTGCCTTTAGTGCTGGATTTAAGCACAGATAATATTTGGTTTATTTACACAATGCAGTGGGTCAATGATTATTGTATTCGTTATGTGAAATATCAGCTTCAACAGGGAGTTTGGTCTGAAATACCCTGGTCGGAAGAACCCATAGAAGTTCATCCAACCAACTTGTACTTGGCTGCTGGTAGCAATGCCATAGAAGGTGTAATTTCCCTAGGCACAAAATATCAAGAGAACACAAGTGCTGGATGGATGTGGTTTTTTAAGAAAGTAGGCCCTAAACAAGTCATCCCCGAGGGTGACGGACTGGATTGTGAATGGGAACCAGACACTCAAGTTTTTAATGTAAAACGTATCAACGGAGATAAAAAATGACTAACATCGATTACGAATTGCTTTCGCTTAACGTTTACGACGCCTCTGTCAAAAACAAGACCCCTGTGCTGGACGGCTGGACACAGCTGGTATGGCAGAGCGATGATGTATTAGGGTTCTCTGCTGGAGCTTATCGCAACGGTGGTGAAGTGGTCATTGCCTATGCTGGAACTAACGAAACTCTCGATTGGCTGTCAGGTAACTCGGCAGCCTTGGGTTTACCTGCCGCTCAAGTTTTCGACGCCATGCGTTTTTATCTGGATGTTAAAGCGGCAAACCCAGATGCAACCTCGTTCAGCTTTACCGGACATTCTTTGGGTGGTGGTCTTGCCTCATTGATGGCTGTGTTTTTCGATAAACAGGCCACCGTATTCGATGAGGCGCCTTTTCAATTGACCGCTATCGACCCGCTGATACTTTCGGCTTTGGAAGTCAGCTTGCTGGCAACCGGATACACCGATTTGGATTTTGCACTTTATAACGCCTCTTTTGCTACGCTGTTTCCGTTCCGGGAAAATAATGTAAACCATGTTTACTTGGATGGCGAAATTTTAGCTCCCGTCAGATTTCTATATCCGACTATTGCCGGAACAGATGCTCCCCTCTCAATGGGAGACTCTACGCTTAGTGCGCTGGATAAACATGCTATGACGCTGTTGACGGCGATGAAAGGCAACGCTGAATTTGCTACGCTGGTACAGCAATTGCCGAGTTTTGCGACCTACTTGTTGGATCCAGAATGGTTTGGTGTAACCGATAGACGCATTCCAGGTAAAATTGATTTACTGAGTACCTTATTGAAAGAACAATATGGGGTACAAAATAACGGCAAGTTGGATCACTTTGTTGCCGACATGAATCAGTTATTAGGCAGCGACGGGGTTACCCAAAACAACGTAGCTGTGCGCGATGCGCTGATGGCTACAGTCATGAATTATTACTTCAACAAAGTGGGGGTTAATGCAGACAACCTGTTCACCGTAGCTGACAACAGTCTTAACTTCAAATACAGCGATATTGGCAACGAAAAGCCCGAAATCCGCCCTCTGTTAGCTCATGAAGTGTCGGCTCTACTCAGTTCAGCAGACAGTTCTGAAACATCCAGTGCCTACAGTATCTTCACGCGGCTTATGCAACAAAATGCATGGCATATTCAGACAGGTACTGGAGGAATGACGTGGTCATCTACTGAAATCGACAGTGATGTCGTAATTGGTGGGGTCGAAGCGGATGTTATTAATACCGGCGAAGGAAATGATTTACTTTATGGTCTTGACGGTAATGATGAGCTGAATGGAGGTGCAGGTACTGACACCCTGATCGGCGGCTCAGGCAACGATACCTACATAGTAGACAACACCGGCGACGAAGTAATCGAGAATGCAAACGAAGGCACCGACACCGTGCAAAGTTCGGTTACCTACACTCTGGGCGAGAACGTCGAGAAGCTTATACTGACAGGAACGGATGCGCTTGATGGAACCGGCAATGCCCTTAACAACACCCTGACCGGTAATAATGCAGCCAATACACTGGACGGCGGTAGCGGTGCCGACATCCTGGTCGGCGGAGCCGGCGACGATGCTTACGTAGTGGACAACATCGGTGACGAAGTAATCGAGAACGCAAACGAAGGCACCGACACGGTGCGAAGTTCGATTACCTACACTCTGGGCGAGAACGTCGAGAAGCTTATACTGACAGGAACGGATGCGCTTGATGGAACCGGCAATGCACTCAACAACACCCTGACCGGTAATAATGCAGCCAATACACTGGACGGCGGTGCTGGACAAGACACCCTGACCGGCGGAGACGGGAAAGATGTGCTGGTCGGAGGCACAGGCAATGACACCTACTACGCCGACGAAGGCGACACCATTCGCGACTCGGACGGCAAAGGCACCATCTACCTCAACGGCAAACAACTTACCTTCGCTATCCGCAAAAAAGGCGAGACCATCTGGACCGATGCGGCAGGCAACGCATTCACTCTCAACGGCACCACCCTCCTGGTCAACGATCCACTCACCATCGAAGGCTTCAGCAACGGCCGGTTCGGCATCTACCTCGACGAACAAGAAGATCCCATTCCCAGCTCAGGTTCGGGGTCAAGCTCGGGTTCCGGTTCCAGCAATCCGCTGCCAGGTCCTGGCTACAACCCCACAGCTTCAGTCAGACGCTGGGATCCCTTGGCGTTAGACCTCGACGGCAACGGCCAAATTGATGCCGTTGCCAGTACGACGTCCACGACCTATTTCGACTTCAACGGCGACGGTATCGCTGAAAAATCCGGCTGGGTGGCCGCCCAAGACGGCATGCTGGCTCTCGATGCGAACAACAATGGAGCGATAGACGATCTTAGCGAGCTTTTCGGTTCCGCTACGCAAGATGGTTTTGTCGAACTTGCCGGTCTCGACACTAATAAAGACGGTGCCATAGACGACCAAGACACCGACTACAGCCGACTGCGGGTCTGGCAAGACAGCAATCAGGACGGTATCGCCCAGAGCGGAGAACTACACACACTGACCGACCTAAACATCAGCACCATCAACCTTGCCGCCACCCCGGCCAATTTACCGGCAGCAGACAACCTGATCACCGCCACCGGCAGCTTTACCCGTAACGGCCAAACCCAACTGGCCGCCGACATCCATCTCACCGTCAACTTCGCGCAGACCGATTCCAACCCCAACCGCCCGCTGGACCAAGCCCCAACCCTGTCCGCCGAGGTATTCGACCTGCCTTGGCTCAGAGGCTACGGACTGGTCAAAAGCCTGCACGTTGCCTATCAGGAAAGCGCCGGCCTCAAACAAGCCGCAGCAGACCTCATCGCCCAAGGCAGGGACGGCATTCTTACCAACTTCGACGGCTTCCTGGCGCAATGGTCCGGGCTTGCCGCCGCCCATGCCGCTCATGGCGTTACCCGCACCAACCTGACCACAGAAGACAAGGTGTGGATACTGGAAACATTCACTGGGCAGAGCGTGCAGAAGAGCGCGATAGAGGCGGCCAACTTCGGCGCTACCAGTCCAGGAGCCCAGAAAATTTGGGACACCAACTACATCGAGACTCAATACCAGCGCTTTGCCAAACGCGAAGCCATCAACTTCACCATTCAGGCGACGGCCAAAGATTGGCTGCAAGGCGCCTACTACTCGCTGGCACTCGATAGCTTTGTGGCAATCGACGCATCGCTATTGCAGGTTAGCTTGCAACAGCACCTCAACGCCGTTACTAACGAAGCCGATGCCAATTTTGCTGCTTTTATGTTGGTAAAACTCAAGGCAGACGGAATTGACCTTGCCCCGGCGACGATGAAACAGGCGCTTGCCAACTCCACCTACGCGCAACTTTTCGGCAGTGCGCTGGATTTCACCGGCAAGAATGCATGGCTGCAAACGTCGGCAAGCGCTTTTGCCGTGCCGGATGGCAATGGTTGGTTCGTAGCCGGTTCAACTGCGAACGATACCTTGCAAGGCGGTGCAGATAATGACACGCTAACTAGCAGAATTACGAATGATGAAATATGGAGAAAAGCGGCATGAAAAAGAATAATGGCGCATCCCTTATAGAATATCGGGCTCCGTCCCCTATTACCTTCTATTACCTTGTGTTTGATATGAGGCAGACAGCATGAACAACAAAATTGCCGTGGATAGTTCTTCTAGGCCAAAACGCTCAAGCTTGTTGATCATTATGCTGTCTGTCTTGGCGTTCTCGTTCTACAAACTGGTCGTCGTAGATCGTATGGGATTTTGCTATAAACGGCTTTGGTTTGTCTCAAGCGAAGAGCTGATTCTCAACAACATAAATGGTCTGATGAAAGCAGGGCGGATGAAATTGGATGCCGCAGATACTAGCCCACAAAACTATCTTGCCCGCCATCCGAATTGTTGCCATGTAGATTGGGGGAACGATCATCCATTTCAGCGAGGGTTAATTTATTTTGGCTCAGCGGAAGTGACAGTGATTTATGAAATGAGTGATGAAGGGAAAAAATACTATGGTGCTAGCACAGAAAATTATTATGAATTTATTGAAGATAACACCGCCTGCGGTGAGTCTGTAGACTACATCGGAATGACAACAAGTGAACCAGTAGTTGCACGTAAATCAGCATTCAACCAATAGAGAAAAATCATGAACTATACCTTAACTACACTGAGCATTGAAGGAATCACTAACCTGTATCTCTACGGGCAGCCAGCTACACCGACTGACTTGACCAGCGCAACGCTGATCCGTCCGCAACAAGATACAGCCATGACTACGGTACACCTTGATGCAGTATCCTTTATGGCAACCGGTCCAGGTCGTTATGCGAATGCCGCCATGTCTGATTTGATCAACGCATTCATGAATGGTGAAATCATGCCGACTACCGGGCAGGTGCAAACGCTCAGTACAATGGATTTGATCGCCCAAAGCAATAGTTTGCTGGCATCGTACAAACAATTTTTCCCTTTCCAACAATACAACTACGACTCGTCGTCAGCCGACTATTTGAGCCGCGCGTACATTTACAATTCGACATCTTTTGGAATCGCAAAAGATGCTTTGTTCACCATCGATGCAGATGGAACGCGGCATATACAGAATTTTGCGATTCTTCCGGCGAATGATAATTTTGATTTTTCATCCAATAACCCGCTGGCATGGGTTGCGAATGCCGCGCTTTTGCCCAAGATTGATCCATCTGCAATAGGCCGGAGAGTGGACATCATATTCGATGATACCACCAAAAATTCGGTGCCTCGCATTGACTACACCCAAGCCATGTACAGTCAGGATGTGCAGACACAGTTTGACCATTTTGTTAATGGAGCCGATGCCGCAATAGATCTATACAACAAGATGCCAACTCTGGTGCAAAACCTATGGGATAGCGGTACCACCAAGTTTATTGATAGTCAGGGAAAGCCCATCATGTACGCATCAGGTGGTATTGCCAATGCCGACTTCACAATTGATGATGCACCACTTCTCTTTCCATACAAATCGAATGGAGTAGTGCTTGTCGGAGGTGTCGATAGCGATATTTTGCTTGGAAGTGCAGGACAGGACATATTCATTGGTGGCACCGGCAACGACATCCTCCACGGCGACGACGGCGCAGGCGGCGACATCCTCGAAGGCGGCACAGGCAATGACACCTACTACGCCGATAACGGCGACACCATTCGTGACTCGGACGGCAAAGGCACCATCTACCTCAACGGCAAGCAACTCACCTTCGCCACGCGCAAGAAAGGCGAGACCATCTGGACAGATGCCGCAGGCAACTCATTCACTCTCAACGGCACCACCCTCCTGGTCAACGATCCACTCACCATAGAGAACTTCAGCAACGGCCGGTTCGGCATCTACCTCGACGAACAAGAAGCCCCCAGTCCCAGTTCAGGTTCCGGCTCCAGCGGTCCGCTGCCGGGTCCTGGCTACAACCCCACCGCATCAGTCAGGCGCTGGGATCCCTTGGCGTTAGACCTCGACGGCAACGGCCAAATTGATGCCGTTGCCAGTACGACGTCCACGACCTATTTCGACTTCAACGGCGACGGTATCGCTGAAAAATCCGGCTGGGTGGCCGCCCAAGACGGCATGCTGGCTCTCGATGCGAACAACAATGGAGCGATAGACGATCTTAGCGAGCTTTTCGGTTCCGCTACGCAAGATGGTTTTGTCGAACTTGCCGGTCTCGACACTAATAAAGACGGTGCCATAGACGACCAAGACACCGACTACAGCCGACTGCGGGTCTGGCAAGACAGCAATCAGGACGGTATCGCCCAGAGCGGAGAACTACACACACTGACCGACCTAAACATCAGCACCATCAACCTTGCCGCCACCCCGGCCAATTTACCGGCAGCAGACAACCTGATCACCGCCACCGGCAGCTTTACCCGTAACGGCCAAACCCAACTGGCCGCCGACATCCATCTCACCGTCAACTTCGCGCAGACCGATTCCAACCCCAACCGCCCGCTGGACCAAGCTCCAGCCCTGTCCGCCGACGTCTTCGACCTGCCTTGGCTCAGAGGCTACGGACTGGTCAAAAGCCTGCACGTTGCCTATCAGGAAAGCGCCGGCCTCAAACAAGCCGCGGCAGACCTCATCGCCCAAGGCAGGGACGGCATTCTTACCAACTTCGACGGCTTCCTGGCGCAATGGTCCGGGCTTGCCGCCGCCCATGCCGCTCATGGCGTTACCCGTACCAACCTGACCACAGAAGACAAAGTGTGGATGCTGGAAACATTCACCGGGCAGAACGTACAGAAGAGCGCAATAGAGGCGGCCAACTTCGGCGTCATCGGGCCGGGGGCTCAGAGAGTTTGGGATACCAACTACATCGAGACCCAATACCAGGACTTTGCCAAACGCGAAGCTATCGGCTTTGCCATCCAGGCAACAGAGAAAGCCTTGATTCAAGGCGCTTATTACTCATTGGCCGGCGACCGCTTTGTCGCGATCGATGTGGCGCAGCTGCAAGCCAGTCTGGTTCAGGGACTCACCGTCATCAACAATAAACAGGATGCGCTATTTGCCGCGATAACACTGGATCGGCTGCGTAGCGACGGCGTCGATCTGCAAGCTGTCACCCTGAAACCGGCGCTGGCGGCATTGCCGTATGCGCAAGCTTATGAAGCGGCCATTGACGGCAGGTTTGCAATTCGAATGAGCGCAGGGACATTAAGCGCGGCTAATGGACAAGACTGGTGGATCGCCGGCAGTAGCGGGAGTGATGCATTGTATGGCAATGGCGGCAACGACACGCTTGATGGTGGTGCCGGCAACGATACATTAATTGGCGGCGGGGGGAATGACACATTGGTCGGTAGTTTTGGCGACGATACACTGGATGGCGGGGCTGGTAACGATAGCTATCAATTCGGGCGCGGCGATGGGCATGATTCGATTAGCAGCAACGATACGACAATAGGCAAAAGCGACCAGCTTCAGTTTAATGTCAATGTGGCATTGACGGATATTGATTTGAGCAGGACGCACGATGATCTAACGCTTACCATTCGGGATACGGGAGATAGCATTGTTATCAAAAAATATTTCATGGCCGAGACTGCGCCCTCTTATGGCGTCGAGCAAATCAAATTTGCAGATGGGACCGTGTGGGATTTCGATGCAATTAAAAACCTATTTCCAGTTACGGTAACGGATGGCAACGACATTATTTATGGATACGATACGGCCGAGGTAATTAATGCGGGGCTTGGCAACGATACTGTGTATGCACGCGGTGGGGATGATGCCGTCAGTGGCGGAGCGGGCAACGATAGCCTGTTGGGTGAGACAGGCGATGACAACCTTAACGGCGATGCTGGAGATGACTTACTGCTAGGCGGTGTCGGCAACGATGTACTGATGGGTGGAGCCGATAACGACACCTTGCAGGGAGAAACCGGTAACGACATGCTGGATGGCGGTGCCGGAAACGACTCCCTGCAAGGTGGTGTAGGCAATGACACCTATGTATTTGGTCGAGGCTCCGGACAGGACGTTATTGCCGACTATGACGCAATTGCGGGCAATATCGATACCGTGCGGATTGCGTCCGGCGTACTGCCGGCGGATGTGAAAGTTACACGGGGTGCAGATCACCTGTACCTCAGCATCAACAACGCGGACGGTACTACGGATAGACTGACTTTGCAGAACTGGTTCGGAACCTTTCAGTATTGGTTAAAAGGAGATGAGTATAAAGTTGAACAGGTGGTATTTGCGGATGACCCGGCTACAGTCTGGGATGTGTCTGTATTATCCACACTAGCCAATGCTGAAACAGAGGATGCGGACTACATTGAGGGCACCGCCGGAGCTGACTCCATCAATGGCTTAGGTGGAAATGACAAGATAATTGGCGGCGCTGGTAACGACATACTGATGGGGGGAACCGGTAATGACATTTTGCTGGGAGATGCCGGTAACGACATACTGGACGGCGGAGCCGGAAACGACAACTTACAAGGTCGTGCCAGCAACGATACCTATGTATTTGGTCGCGGTTCCGGACAAGATACTATTGAAGACTACGACACAACAGCGGGCAATGTCGACACCGTGCGGATTGCCTCCGGCGTACTGCCGGTGGATGTGAAGGTCACACGGGATCCCTCTAACCTGTATCTCAGCATCAACAACCCGGATGGTACGACAGACAAACTGACCTTACAGTATTGGTTCAGCCAAGACGCCTACAAGGTTGAGCAAGTGGTATTTATGGACGACCCGGCTACGGTATGGGATGTGGCGGGGCTCAACGCATTAGCCAATGTGCCGACAGAGAATGCAGATTATTTGAGCGGGTTGTTCGGGAACGATGTGATCAATGGGTTAGGCGGCAGCGATACTTTACTGGGTGATGCAGGCAACGATACTCTGATGGGTGGAATGGGTAATGATAACCTGCAAGGTGGAACGGGTAATGACACTTTGGATGGCGGTGCCGGAAACGACTATTTGCAAGATGGTGCCGGCAACGATACTTATCTGTTTGGCAGGGGTTCAGGACAGGACATTATCGGTGATTATGACATAACAGCGGGCAATATCGATACCATCCGCTTTGGGGCGGACATTGCAGTAAATGATATTGAATTTGGCCGTAATGGCAATGATTTGCTGCTAAACATCAACGGTACAAGCGATCAATTGAGGATACAGAACTGGGATTATTACGGAGATGCTTATCGCATTGAACGGGTAGAGTTTGCCGATGGCACGGTGTGGGGAGCGGCAGATTTGCCGTCCCAATTATCCGGACTGCCATTCACGGGAACGAGCGGTAACGATAACCTGTCCGGAGACTCAGGGAATAACACGCTAGATGGCGGTGCCGGAAACGACACCTTGCAAGGCGGATCAGGCAACGACATCTACGTATTTAATCTGGGCGATGGGCAAGACACTATTTATGAGTACGATACGACAGCGGGCAATGTGGATACCATCCGTTTTGGCGCCGGAATTTCTGCGAGTGATATTGGGTTTGGCCGTAGTGACAGTAATTTGCTGTTAAGCATTAACGGTACAGCCGATCAATTGAGGATACAAAATTGGGGCAACGGAGACGCTCATCGCATTGAACGGGTAGAGTTTGCCGATGGGACGGTATGGGGAGCGGTAGATTTGCCGTCCCAATTATCCGGACTGCCACTCACGGGAACGAGCGGTAACGATAACCTGTCTGGAGACTCAGGGAACAACACATTAGATGGCGGAGCCGGAAACGACACCTTGCAAGGCGGAGCAGGCAATGACACTTATCTGTTTAATCGAGGCGGCGGACGGGATACGATCTCGGATTACGACTACACCGCAGGCAATATAGATACCGTTCGCTTCGGTGCCGGAATTGCTACAGGCAACATTATCTTCAGTCGTAGCGGTAACGATCTAGTGCTAAGCATCAACGGTACCACCGATCAACTGAAGATACAGAACTGGGCGTCTGGGGATTACTATCGCATCGAGCGGGTGCAGTTTACCGATGGCACGGTGTGGAACGCGGCGTATTTACAGGCACAGTTTTCAGCTATACCTATCATTGGCACGACTGGCAACGACAGTCTGTTCGGGGACGCAGGGAATAACATCTTAGACGGCAGAGCCGGAAACGACACTTTGAAAGGTGAAGCAGGTGACGACACTTACCTGTTCAATTTGGGTGATGGGCAGGACAATATCTATGATTACGACTCTGCCGCAGGCAATGTAGACACCGTTCGCTTTGGCGCGGGGATTGCCGCGAGTGACATTAACTTCTCACGTATCGGCAAAGATCTGGTGTTAAGCGTCAACGGCACGGCCGATCAATTGACGATACAAAGATGGAGAGATGGTGATGCTTGGCGTATCGAACGGGTTGAGTTTGCCGATGGCACGGTGTGGAACGCGGCGTATATACAGGCACATGCTATAGCTAAGCTTACCGGAACGAGTGGCAACGACACCCTGTCTGGAGACTCGGGAAATGACATGCTGGACGGCGGGACCGGAAACGACACCTTACAAGGTGGAGCAGGCAACGACATTTACCTGTTTAATCGGGGCGATGGGCAAGATACGATTCTGGATTACGATTATAGCTCAGGCAATGTGGATACCATTCGCTTCGGTGCTGGAATTGCTATGGGCGACATCACATTCTCGCATAGCGGGTATGGTGGCGCTCTGGTGCTGGGCATTAACGGCACCACAGATCAATTGACGATAGAAAATTGGAACTATGGGTATTACTACCATATTGAGAAAATGGAGTTTGCCGATGGCACGGAGTGGGATATACCTATCGTTGGAACAAGCGGTGATGACTATCTGGCCGGGGATTCCGGCAATAACACGTTGAATGGAGGAGCCGGAAACGACACCTTGGTTGGCGGTACAGGCAACGACACCTACCTGTTCAATCTGGGGGGCGGACAGGACACAATCTCCGAATACGACAGCAGCCCAGGGAATGTGGATACCATCCGCTTCGGTGCGGGCATCATGGCGGACGACATTGCTTTCAGCCGTAATGGCTATGATCTGGTGTTAACCATCAACGGAACAACCGATCAACTGACGATACAGAACTGGGGATATAGAGATGACTACCAGATTGAGCATGTGGCATTTGCCGATGGCACGTCATGGGATGCGCTATATTTGCAGACGCAAATTCCCTCGCCGACTTTTGAGGGAACGTCTGGCAATGACACATTAACGTTCTGGAAGGGTGAGAGCGGGCCTCTTCAAGGGATGGAAGGAAATGACATGCTTTATGGATCAGATGGCAATGACATCTTGGATGGCGGAGCCGACAATGACTATTTAGCTGGCGGATTGGGAAATGATGTCTATGTGTTTGGATTAGGTGGAGGCCAAGACAGCATTTACGATAGCGACTCTAGCGCTGGTAATATGGACACAGTTCTCTTCGGTACTGGAATTACTGCGGACGACATTACGTTCTCACATGGCGGATATGGTGGTGATCTGGTGCTGGGCATTAATGGCGCTAGCGATCAGGTAACGTTACAGAATTGGGGATATGGAGACGAATACCGTATTGAACGGGTGGAGTTTACTGATGGTACGGTATGGGATGCCGCTCAGTTACAAGCGTTTGCGACTGCTGTTCCAATTATAGGGACTGGAGCAACCGATTCCTTATATGCTTGGGCGGCTGAAAACGCAACGCTTAGAGGTTTAGGCGGTGACGACTATCTTAGTGGGAATGACGGCAACGACATCCTGGATGGAGGTACCGGCAATGACTATTTGAGAGGCAATACAGGCAACGACACCTATCTGTTCAATATGGGCGACGGACAAGACACAATCGCCGAATACGACAACAACGCAGGGAGTGTGGATACCGTTCGCTTCGGTGCTGGGATTGCTGCTGGCGATATTGCTTTCAGCCGTAGCGGCAATGATCTGGTATTGAGCATCAATGGTACGAGCGATCAGCTAAGAATTCAAAGCTGGGACAGTGGAGATGTTTGGCGCATTGAACGGGTAGAGTTTGCGGATGGGACTGTGTGGGGAACAGCAGAGTTGCCGTCCCAATTATCCGGGCTGCCACTCATTGGCACAAGCGGTGATGACTATCTGGCCGGGGATTCCGGGAATAACACATTGAATGGAGGAGCCGGAAACGACACCTTGGTTGGCGGTACAGGCAATGACACTTACCTGTTCAATCTGGGTGGCGGACAAGACACAATCTTCGAATACGATAATAGCGCAGGAAATGTAGATACTATCCGCTTCGGTGTGGGCATCACGGCGGACGACATTGCTTTCAGCCGTAATGGCTACGATCTGATGTTAAGCATCAACGGCACGACCGATCAACTGACGATATATAACTGGGGCTCTGGAAACGACTACCGCATTGAACGGGTAGAGTTTGCGGATGGGACTGTGTGGGGAACAGCAGAGTTGCCGTCCCAATTATCCGGGCTGCCACTCATTGGCACAAGCGGTGATGACTATCTGTACGGAGATTCCGGGAATGATACGTTGAATGGAGGAGCCGGAAACGACACCTTGGTTGGCGGTACAGGCAACGACGCCTACCTGTTCAATCTGGGTGGCGGACAAGACACAATCTTCGAATACGACAGCAGCGCAGGAAATGTGGATACCATCCGCTTCGGTGCGGGCATCACGGCGGACGCCATCACTTTTAGCCGTAATGGCTACGATCTGGTGTTAAGCATCAATGGCACAACCGATCAGCTGATGATATTGAACTGGGGTTCAGGAAACAACTATCGTATCGAGCGCGTAGAGTTTGCCGACGGTACTACGGCTCAATTACAAGCGATTATGCCTGCTGTTCTCATTTCAGGGACAGAGTATGCCGATTATCTTCAAGCTTTGTCCGGTGAAAACATAATGTTCCAAGGCTTAGGCGGTGACGACTCTCTTTACGGGAATGACGGCAACGATATTCTGGACGGCGGTACCGGCAATGACTATTTGAGCGGCAATACAGGCAACGACACCTACCTGTTCAACCGGGGGATCGGACAAGACATCATTAACGAGTACGATTCTACCGCAGGCAATGTGGATACTGTTCGCTTGGGTGCGGATATATCTGTTGACGACATTACTTTTAGTCGTAGCGGCAACGATCTAGTATTAAGTATTAACGGCACGACCGATCAACTGACGATACAAGGCTGGGGATATGGAAACGATTACCGCATCGAACGAGTGGAGTTTGCCGATGGCACGGTATGGGATGCAGGTTTTTTGTCGGCTGACCCCATTTTGGGTACGGAACAGGCCGATGACCTGGAAGCTTGGGCAGGTGAAAACGCAACACTCCAAGGTTTAGGCGGCGACGACACTCTCTACGGAAATGATGGCAACGACACATTGGATGGCGGCACCGGAAACGATTATTTGAGTGGTGATATGGGGAATGATGTCTATGTGTTTGGATTAGGCGGCGGGCAAGATATTATTGACGATAGTGATTCTACCGCAGGCAATGTGGATACCATTCGCTTTGGTGCCGGGATAGCTGTGGACAACATCATCTTCTCACGTAGCGACAGCGATCTAGTATTAAGCGTTAACGGCACCACCGATCGATTGACGATCCATAACTGGGGATATGGAAACGACTACCGCATTGAACGAGTGGTGTTTGCCGATGGCACGGTATGGGATGCAGCTCAGTTACAAACGTTTGTGTCTGCTGTTCCCATTTTAGGGACGAAACAAGCCGATTACTTAGAAGCTTGGGTGGGTGCAAATTCAACACTTCAAGGTTTAGGCGGCGACGACACTCTTTACGGAAACGACGGTAACGACATCCTGGATGGTGGTGTCGGTAATGATTATTTGAGTGGCAATACGGGTAATGACACTTACATTGTCGACAACGCAGGAGATATCGTTGTTGAGAATGCAGACGAAGGCACCGACACAGTGAAATCCTCCGTGACCTACACGTTGTCAGACAACGTCGAGAACCTCACCTTGACCGGTACAGCCGGGCGCAACGGTACAGGCAATGCCCTGGACAACCTATTGATCGGCAATAGCGGGAATAACGTGTTGGACGGTGGAATAGGCGCGGACACGATGACGGGGGGCGTAGGCAACGACACTTACATAGTGGACAACACCGGCGACGTGGTGACCGAGAACGCAAACGAGGGTACCGATACGGTACAAAGTTCCATCACCTACATCCTGGGTGAGAATGTCGAGAAGCTCACATTGACCGGAACGGATACTCTTGACGGCACCGGCAATGCCCTTAACAACACACTGACCGGTAATGAGGCAGACAATGTGCTGGACGGCAGCACCGGTGCCGACGTCATGAAAGGCGGTGCCGGCAATGATACCTATGTGGTGGATAACAGCGCCGATGTAGTGATTGAGAAGGCGAACGAAGGTACCGACACAGTGCAAAGTTCCATTACCTACACACTGAGTACAAACGTGGAAAACCTCACCCTGACCGGCACCTCAGCAATCAACGCTACGGGCAACAGCTTGAACAATACATTGATTGGCAACAGTGAAGACAACGTGTTGAGTGGCGGTACGGGGGCCGACCAACTGTTGGCTGGCGTGGGCAATGATACTTACGTGGTGGACAACGTAAACGATGTTATCATGGAAAATCAGGACGAAGGTATCGACACAGTCCAATCCTCTGTAACCTACATTTTGTCAGATAATGTTGAGAATCTCACTCTGATCGGGACGAGTACGATCAACGGCACAGGCAACACCTTGGACAATATTTTGACCGGCAATAGTGGTAATAACCGGTTGAATGGTTGTGAGGGGGCGGACACCATGACCGGTGGCCTTGGCAACGACACCTACGTGGTAGACAGCACCGGCGACGTGGTGACTGAGAACGTAAACGAAGGCATCGATACGGTGCAAAGTTCCATCACGTACACTCTGGGTGAGAATGTCGAGAAACTCACACTCACCGGAACCGATGCCCTTGATGGCACCGGTAATGAACTCAATAATACCTTGACCGGCAATGAGGCAGACAATGTGCTGGACGGCAGTGTCGGTGCCGACACTATGATCGGTGGCTTAGGCAATGACACTTATGTGGTGGATAACGCTGGTGATGTGGTGAAAGAAACTTCCACGCTAAGCACCGAGATCGACACGGTGCTGTCCTCTGTCACTTATATCTTGAGCGCCAACGTTGAGAGCCTCACCCTGACCGGTACGTCCGCAATCAATGGCACAGGCAACAGCTTGAACAACGTATTGATTGGCAATAGTGGGAATAACGTGTTAACTGGCGGTACGGGCAGCGATCTATTGAATGGCAATCTTGGCAATGACATCCTCAAAGGTAATGCGGGCAATGACATCCTTCAAGGTGGCGCTGATAACGACACTCTGTCCGATAGTGCGGGAACCAACTTGTTGGATGGTGGCTCGGGCGCCGACACATTGAGCGGAAACGCTTCCAATGAAATGTTCGTTGGCGGTATCGGCAACGATACTATCACCACCGGTAATGGTGCAGACATCATCGCCTTCAACCGTGGTGATGGCATGGACGTCGTCAATGGCGGAATAGGAACCGACAACACTTTAAGCTTGGGCGGCGGCATCCAGTATTCCGATCTTGCCCTGTCCAAATCAGGCAACGATCTGATTCTGGAGGTGGGGGATGCCGACCAAGTCACCCTGACCGGTTGGTACGACACCATTGCCAACCACAAGAGCGTCCTCAACCTGCAAGTAGTGGCCGATGCAATTGTCGGGTTCGATCGCGCTTCAAACGATCCGTTACTGAACAAATCGATCCAGAACTTCGACTTCACCGCCATTGTCAATGCCTTCGACCAAGCGAATGGCAGCAACGCCAATTTCATGCACTGGAGCGCCACCGATAGCCTGCTTACCGCACACCTGTCTGCTAGCGACAGCGAAGCATTGGGCGGCGATCTTGCTAACCAGTATGGCAAAAACGGCGGCTTTAGCGGCTTTAGCCAGACTGCGGCGCAAGACGTGCTGAGCAATCCCTCCTTCGGTACAAATCCGCAGCTCTTGCACGACCTGTCCGGGTTGAACGAAGGCATAGCGAGGTTAAGCTAAACGATGGCGTATAAACTTGAAGCAGAGCACGAACGATGAGAGATGCTCTGCACCGCATGGTGAACGGCAAGAAGCATCTCTTGCCGATTACTACCGAAACTTTTATTTGGGCATTGCAATGCGCCTGTCAGGTGCATCGTGTGCCGTTTGATGCGGCAATGGCGTTGCGCCAGTTCCCTTCACCCTATAATTCGGCACTCTTGCAACATGCCCTGCATGAGCTGGGACTTAAAGGCCGCTGGCGCAAGGTGAAGGATACGGATATGGAACATCTCAACTTCCCGTGCTTTGCAGCACTCAATCCGCCAGATGGTCCAGAGCCTGCCAAAGCGCCAAGTGAACCCGATGCGCAAGTTGAACAACAATTGGAAACGCACGGTCTCGCCCTGTTGGTGCGACTGGAAAAAGGCACAATTCTGTTTTTTGAACTGGGCAGCCAGGAGCCGCAACATCTTCCTTTGACTGAATTCACTGCTCGTTGCGCCGGGCATGTGTTGCAGTTCGCCGCACCTAAAAGTAAGGGTGCGGATGAAGATGAGGACAAGGAGTTCGGCTTTCGCTGGTTCGTGCCGGAATTGCTCAAACACAAGAAGGTTTGGCGCGACGTGCTGCTGGCATCGCTGGCTTTACAATTGGTCGGCTTGGCTACGCCGTTGTTCACTCAAACCATTATCGACAAGGTGATCGTCCACCATTCGATGAGTACGCTGGTGGTGATCGCAGTCGGCATGGCTATCTTCATGGTGTTCAATGCGGTGATGAGCTGGGTACGGCAGTATCTGGTGACACATACCGGCAACCGCATCGATTCGGTGTTGGGTGCGCAGGTGTTCGCCCATTTGTTCAGGTTGCCGCTACGCTATTTTGAACATCGGTCTACCGGTACGTTGGTAGCGCGTTTGCAAGGCATAGAAAGCATCCGCGAGTTCTTGAGCGGAGCCGCCGTCACGCTGATACTGGATGTGCCGTTCCTGATATTCTATTTGGCGATCATGTTCTATTACAGCTGGCTGCTTTCGGTGGCGGCACTGTCTATGTTGCTGCTGATCGTGCTGTTGAGTCTGGCCATTACTCCTTTGATGCGCGAGCGGTTGAATCAACAATTTCTACTCGGTGCGCGCAATCAATCGTTCGTTACCGAATATGTGTCCGGCATGGAAACGGTCAAATCCCTGCAAATGGAACCGCAAGTGGTGTCGCGCTATGGCGAATATTTAGCCGGTTATCTGGAAGCCGGATTTAACGCGCGGCAACTGTCCAATAGCTACAACGTGGCCGCCAATACCTTGGAGCAGATGATGACGATGACCATCCTCTGTCTTGGCGCTTGGTTGGCGATGACCACTCAGGATTTCACCATCGGCATGCTGGTAGCCTTTCAGATGTTTGCCGG
>Ga0208888_100300_pt1 | contig 25719 bp, 22 predicted proteins | sample LakWasM115_HOW13_2_FD_183929 | JGI IMG/M metagenome (GOLD analysis project Ga0208888, IMG submission 183929) | Freshwater sediment methanotrophic microbial communities from Lake Washington under simulated oxygen tension - Sediment Metagenome... | ecosystem: Environmental > Aquatic > Freshwater >...
AAGGGCAGGTCGCCGATCTCGTCGAGGAACAGGGTGCCGCCGCTGGCGGCCTGGAAGTAGCCTTCGCGGTCTTGCTGCGCACCGGTGTAGGAGCCCTTGCGGGCACCGAAGAACTCGGCTTCGAGCAGGTTTTCAGGAATGGCGCCACAGTTCACCGCCACCAGCGGGCCATGACCGCGCTGGCTGCAGGCGTGCAAGGCCCGCGCCACCAGCTCCTTGCCGGTGCCCGACTCGCCGCGCACCAGCACCGGCGCCATGCCGCGCGCCACCTTCGCGACGCGTTGCTTGACGGCCTGCAGGGCCTCGGACTGGCCGACCAGCCGGTCCAGTGCCTGCAGGCCGATGGCGGGCGTGCCCAGGCCGGTCTCGGCGGCATGGGACATTTCGCGGGCGGCAATCACCAGGGTCTCCCGGCTGCCTTGCACGGCCGACGCCACCACGGTGCGGAACTGCTTGAGATCGACCGGCTTGGTCAGGTAGTCGAAGGCACCCGCCTTCAGGGCCTCGACCGCGTTCTCGGCCGAGCCATAGGCGGTCATGACCACGCAGCGCTCCGGGCGCTGGCGGGTCCGCAGTTGCTTGAGCAGGTCCAGGCCCAGCCCGTCGGGCAGGCGCATGTCGGTGATCACCGCATCGAAGCTGCGTTCATCCAGGCAGGCCCGGGCCTCGGCCAGGCTGCCGGCGGCCTCGACCCGGTAGCCCTCGCGCAGCAGGGTGAGTTCGTACAGCGTGCGCAGATCGGGCTCGTCATCCACGACGAGGATGTGGGCCGGTGCCGGCAGGGAGTGGTTGGAGGGGCTGGACATGGTCAGCTGGGCATTGTGTCAAACGCGAGCTGGGGCTGTCCATCGCCCGATGCGGCCGTCATGAAGTCGAGCACGAAGGCGTTGCCATCCCGCCTGCCACGGGCGGTGGCGGCTGATGTGCGCTGGTAGGCGATGTGGGCTCCGTGGCGCTCGCAAAGCTGGCGGCAGATGTACAGGCCCAGCCCGGAAGACCGGCTTTCGGACGAGAAGAAGGGTTCAAACAGGTGGCGTTCCACGCTGGGCTCCATGGGGGCCCCGTCGCTCCACACCATCAGGCTGGGCGCCTGGCCTGCCAGGTGCCGGGTCGACACCTGCAGCGAATCGGCGTGCAGGCCCTGGTAGCGCAGGGCGTTGTCCAGCAGATTGTCCAGCACCCGGCGCAGGTGCTCGGGGTCGAAGCTGACCTGCACCTGGCCGGCCTGCAGATCCAGCTGCAGGTGGCGATGGGCTGGATCGCGCTGGCACCACTCGCGGCAGCAGGCGGCCACACTGGCGTCCAGGGGCATGGCCGTGCCCGGGTCCGCCCCAGGCTGATGCTCGACCCGGGCGATGTCCAGCACCTCTTCGACAATGCGGGCCAGCCGCTGCGCGTTGTGTTGCACCATCTGCACCAGCCGCCGCTGGCCTGGGTCCTGCACGTCTTCTTCCAGCAGGGCATTGGCCTGGGTGATGGCGGCCAGCGGGTTGCGGATCTCGTGCGCCATGGCGGCCGAGACCCGGCCCATGGCCGCCAGTTTCTCGGTGCGCAGCCGGGCCTCCAGCTCGCGCAGGTCGTGCACGAACATGACGCACAGATTGCCGGTGGGCTGTTGGCCGCTGCGGGTCAGCCGCGTGCGCACATGCACCTGGGCGGTGCTTTGGGCATCCAGCCGCAGCTCGGTGTCTTGCACCTGGGCCTGGGCTTGGCCAAAGGTGGCGCGGGCCAGATTCAGCAGGGGTTGCCATTGCGGGTGGGCGCCCAACCAGAAGCCCGGGGCGCTCTGGGCTGCTGCCGACCCCAGCAAGGCGCGCGCCGCCGGGTTCAGGGCGCACACCACTTCGCGGGCGTCGATCACCAGCACCCCGTCGCGCAGGTGGTCGATGACCAGGGTGTTGACCTGGGCCTGCACCTGGGCTGCCAGCCGGCTGCTGTTGGAGATGCGTTCTTCGCGCGCCAGGCGCTGCGCCAGCTGGTGCACCAGCAGGCCCACCACAAAGTAACCGCATCCCGTGATGCCTGCCTGCATGAGCGGGGCAGCCGGGTCGTTGCCGGTCAGCAGGTGCAGGCTCCAGGTCTGCACCAGCAGCAGCAGGGTGCCGGCCGCCGCACTTGACAGCGTCAGCAGACGCGAGCCCAGGGTGGCGGCCATCAGCACCGGCATCACCACCAGGGGGGCGTAATTCAGGCTGCCGGTCTGCAGCCATTGCAGACCCGAGAAGACCAGCAGGTCCAACCCGATGGTGGGCAACCACTGCGCTCCCATTTCGGGGTTGGGAGGTTGTTTTGTGGCTTGCCAACGGGTCAGCAGCGTCAGGCCGAAATACACCCCGCCCAGGCCCATCACCCAGCTGTTGATGGGTTGGGTCAGCAGGTTGCTCAGGCCCTGCAGCATCAGCAGCGCCAGGGCCAGCATCAGCCGGGCGGTCAGAAACCCGTGCCACAGTCGGGAGGGGGTTCCCGGCGGGGCCAGCAGTTCGGACGATTCGGGGTCGAGTGCGCTGAACCAGGACGGCGGCGCGTCGTCCATGCTCATGCCTGGCGGCCACTCTGGCGGTGGGCCGCGCTGCAGTAGAAGGGTTCGCTGCCGCCGGGGCCGTCGGCCAACGCTTCACTGCGTGGCAGGTGCAGGCCGCAATGGGCGCAGGCCACCATGTCCTGCGGTGGCTTGATGGTGCTCTTGCGTGGGGCCGCCGGGGGGGCGGGCGGTGTGGGTCTGGCCTCGCGGGCCTCGCGGGATTCGGCCATGCGGCCCTGGCGCCAGAGCCAGTACACGCCCAGCGCGATGGCGATGATCAGCAGGTATTTGCTCATGCCCCACCCCGGCTCAGCAGCACTTCCATCACGAAGCGCGAGCCCACATAGGCCAGCAGCAACAGGCCTGAGCCGATGTACAGGATGCGCAGGGCCCGGCGACCCCGCCAGCCGAAGCGTGAGCGACCCAGCAGCAGCACGGCAAAGGTCAACCAAGACAGCACGGAGAACACGGTCTTGTGGTTCCAGCGCCAGGCCTGGCCATACAGCACTTCGCCAAACAGCCAGCCTGCCAGCAGGGTGGCGGTCAGCAGCACAAAGCCGGCGGCCACGAAGCGGAAGGTGAGGCGTTCCAGGGTCAGCAGCGGCACCCCGCTGTGGGGATCGGCCGCCTGCCGGATGCGGTGTTCGGCCCGGGTCATGAGCCAGGCGTGTACCACCGCGGCCGAGAACATGCCGTAGGACGCAATGCCCAGGGCCCAGTGCAAAGGCAGCCAGGGCGAGGCGCTGACGTGCAGGGTCTGCCCCGGAAACACCAGCGACAGCAGCACGGTGAAGGCCCCGAGCCCGGCCAGCGCCCAGCGCGCCTGGAGTTGCGGAAACAGCCGGCTTTCGATGGCATACACCGTCAGCACCAGCCAGGCCGTCACGGACAGGGCGGGCGCAAAGCCGAATCGGGGCGGCTCGCCGGCCAGCCCCAGCATCAACACGCCGGCGTGCAGCAACCAGGCCAGCAGCAGGGCGAAACGCACGCCGCGCGGCGCGATGCGCGAGGCGGCGGCTGCGGGCACGGCATAGGCCGCGGCGGCTGCCAGGCCCAGCAGCACCATACCGGTGGACTCACTGGATAAAATCATGGATCACAGTTTAGCGTCTTGCACATGGGTGCCCGGCGCGCTGCCCGCCGTCTTTGCCAGGCGCAAGCCCTGCAGGCCCAGCCCGCTCAACCCTCTCGGAACATCAAACATGGCCTCCGCCCTTACCGACAAACTTTCGCGCCTCGTCAAGCAGATGAGCGGCCAGGCGCGCATCACCGAGTCCAACGTGGCCGACATGCTGCGCGAGGTCCGCATGGCGCTGCTCGAGGCCGACGTGGCCCTGCCGGTGGTGCGTGACTTCATTGCCCGCGTCAAGGAAAAGGCCCTGGGCCAGGACGTGCTGGGCTCGCTCAAGCCCGGCCAGGCCCTGGTGGGCATCGTCAACCGCGAGCTGGCCGCGACCATGGGCGAAGGCATCGCCGACATCAACCTGGCCACCCAGCCCCCGGCCGTCATCCTGATGGCGGGCCTGCAGGGGGCGGGCAAGACCACCACCACCGCCAAGCTGGCCAAGCACCTGATCGAAAAGCGCAAGAAGAAGGTGCTGACCGTGTCGGGCGACGTCTACCGCCCCGCCGCCATCGAGCAGCTCAAGACCGTCACGGCCCAGGCCGGTGCCGAGTGGTTCCCCAGCAGCCCGGATCAAAAACCCCTGGACATCGCCCACGCCGCCCTCGACTACGCCAAGAAGCACTACTTTGACGTGCTGCTGGTCGACACCGCCGGCCGCCTCGCCATCGACGAGGTGCTGATGCGCGAGATCCAAGAGCTGCACGCAGCCCTCAAGCCAGTCGAAACCCTGTTCGTGGTCGACGCCATGCAGGGCCAGGACGCGGTCAACACCGCCAAGGCCTTCAAGGAGGCCCTGCCGCTCACCGGCATCGTGCTGACCAAGCTCGACGGTGATTCACGCGGTGGTGCGGCCCTGTCGGTGCGTCAGGTCACCGGGGCGCCGATCAAGTTTGCCGGCGTGTCCGAAAAAATCGATGGCCTGGAGGTGTTCGATGCCGAGCGCCACGCCGGCCGCATCCTGGGCATGGGCGACATCGTGGCCCTGGTCGAGCAGGTCACGGCCGGGGTCGACCTGGAGGCCGCCCAGAAGCTGGCCGCCAAGGTCAAGAGTGGCGACGGCTTCGATCTGAATGATTTCCTGTCCCAGATTCAGCAAATGAAGCAGATGGGGGGCTTGTCCAGCCTGATGGACAAGCTGCCGGCCCAGCTCACCGCCAAGGCGGGCCAGATGGACATGGACAAGGCCGAGCGCGACATCCGCCGCAAGGAAGGCATCATCTGCAGCATGACCGCCCTGGAGCGCCGCAAGCCCGAGCTGATCAAGGCCACGCGCAAGCGCCGCATCGCCAACGGGGCCGGCGTTCAGGTGCAGGAAGTGAACCGCCTGCTCAACGAGTTCGAGCAGATGCAGACCATGATGAAGAAAATGAAGGGCGGCGGCCTCATGAAGATGATGAAGCGCATGGGCGGCATGAAGGGCATGAAAGGCATGCCCGGCATGCCGTTCTGAGGCCCCGCGGCGCCCCGCGTGGGCGCCTTCGCGGTCTGTCTGTGTCCAGGGCTGGGCTCAGGCGCTTTCGCGCACCAGCACTTCGCCGCGCAGCGAGTGCGGCAGGGCCTGGGTGATCTTCACGTCGATCATCTGGCCGATCAGGCGCTGCGGGTTCGGGCCTGCCGGGAAGTTCACGGCCCGATTGCACTCGGTGCGGCCCATCAGCTCAGGGTTTTCGGCGCTCGACTTGCGTGACGGGCCTTCCACCAGGATGCGCTGCACCGTGCCGAAGCGGGTGTCGCTGATGCGCTTCATGTTGTCTTCGATGGTGGCCTGCACCTGTTGCAGGCGCTTGAGCTTGACCTCGTGCGGGGTGTCGTCGGGCAGGTTGGCCGCCGGCGTGCCCGGGCGGGGGCTGAAGATGAAGCTGAACGAGTTGTCAAAGCCCACGTCGTCGATCAGCTTCATCATCTTGCTGAAGTCGTCGTCAGTCTCGCCCGGAAAGCCCACGATGAAATCGCTGCTCATGGCCATGTCGGGGCGGATGGCGCGCAGCTTGCGCACCGTGCTCTTGTATTCCATGGCGGTGTAGCCCCGCTTCATGGCCATCAGGATGCGGTCGCTGCCGTGCTGCACCGGCAGGTGCAGGTGGCTGACCAGCTTGGGCACCTTGTCGTACACATCGATCAGGCGCTGGGTGAATTCGTTGGGGTGGCTGGTGGTGTAGCGGATGCGCTCGATGCCGGGGATGTCGGCGATGTACTCGATCAGCAGCGCAAAGTCGGCGATCTCGGCGGTGTCGCCCATGGGGCCTCGGTAGGCGTTCACGTTCTGGCCCAGCAGGGTGACCTCGCGCACGCCCTGGTCGGCCAGGCCGGCCACCTCGACCAGCACGTCCTCGAAGGGGCGGCTCATCTCTTCACCGCGGGTGTAGGGCACCACGCAGTAGCTGCAGTACTTGCTGCAGCCTTCCATGATCGACACAAAGGCCGAGGCGCCCTCGACGCGGGCCGGCGGCAGGTGGTCGAACTTCTCGATCTCGGGAAAGCTGATGTCCACCTGGGGGCGCTCCAGGCGCGCGCGGGCCTTCAGCATCTCGGGCAGGCGGTGCAGGGTCTGCGGGCCGAACACCACGTCCACATAGGGCGCCCGCTTGATGATCTCGGCGCCTTCCTGGCTGGCCACACAGCCGCCCACGCCGATCAGCACGCCCTTTTTCTTCAGGTGCTGCACCCGGCCCAGGTCCGAGAACACCTTCTCCTGGGCCTTTTCACGCACCGAGCAGGTGTTGAACAGGATCAGGTCGGCCTCGTCCACATTCTGGGTGGGCTCGTAGCCCTGGGCGGCATTCAGCACGTCGGCCATCTTGTCCGAGTCGTACTCGTTCATCTGGCAGCCAAAGGTTTTGATGAAGACTTTTTTGCTCATGGCAGTTCTCGTTCGTGGGGGTGGGCCGGCGGGCCGTCAGGGCTCGGCAGGCCTCAAAAAAGCGGTGTGCGCAACGGCGCGGTCAGGCAGGGCGGGTTCAGAACGCCAAGGCGTACTTATTTGACCGGGACCGTGACGATGATGTTGGTGGTCGGCGCCGCCGAGGCCCGCTTGAGCGCGGCCTCTTCGGCGGTCAGGATCCACACCTCGTGCACCAGCTGGTGCGTGTCGCGGGTGTAGTTCACCGTCAGGCTCTGGTTGACCAGCGAGCCCGACAGCACCATCAGGTTATTGGCGTCCCGGATGCGCGCGCCCGGCGAGAGTCGGGTCTGCACGCCGTCCATGGTCACGATAGGGGGCTGGGTCACCACCAGCGTGCCGCGCAGCGCGGAGGCTGGAAACTCGCGCACTTCTGCATGGGCCACGGCGGCCAACAGGCTGGCCAGCACGGCCCAGCGGGGGGCGCTATGTAAAAAAATGTTCAGGCAGCGGTTCATGGTGTATATCCAGAGGCTGTGAGGCATGGCGTCAGAAGGCCTGAGCCACGGGCAGGGGATGCTGGCTGCGTGGGCAGCCCGTCCGGGCGCGATTGTGCCAGAGCCCGGGCGACACTGAAAAATACACCGCCTTCAGCGGCGTTGCCTTTTGGGGCGCGCTCATGTGGGTAAGCTATCGGGTGGCACCGGCGCGGTGGCGCATGCCTTGCAAGGATTGAGAAAAATGATTGATGGATTGATTTGTGGCCGACTGCATGGTGCACCTGAGTCGCGCATCGACCGGCACAACCAGCCGTTTGCGGTGGCACGGGTGCGGGCCTCTGCCAGCGAAGGCGAGAACCTGTTCGTGAACGTGATCGCCTTCGACACCGAGGTGGTGGATGGCCTGCTGGCCTTGGGTGATGGTGATTCGGTGGCCCTGTCGGGCAGCCTGACGCCACGGGTCTGGACCGACAAGCAAGGCAATCACCGACCTTCTCTCGACATGGTGGCCCATCAGGTGGTGACGGCCTACCACGTGCAGCGCCGCCGTGCCCTCGCGGCCGGCCACGACGACCCCCTGTTTCACGACCACGCCGAGCGCTGAAACCCCCATGCGCGTTGGCACCCATCCCCCTGCACGAGGCCTTGGCCATGGCTCATGAGTCCCGGCTCGATGGCGAGCTGCGCCAATTGCTGGCCGACTGCCGTGTGGCCGCCCTGGGCACCAGCACCGACACGGGGGAGCCCTTTGTGTCCATGGTGCCTTTTGCCCTGGTCGCGGACGGGCCCTGGGTGGTGCTGCACGTGAGTGCGCTGGCGGCCCACACGCGCCATCTGCAGGCCCGCCCTGCGGTGTCTTTGCTGATCACGCAGGCCGAGGTGGCTGGCGCGCCGGTGCACGATCTGCAGCGCCTCACACTGCAGGCCGAGGCCCGGGTGCTGCAGCCTGACGGCCCCGACCACGCCGACTGGCAGAGCTGCCGTGCGGCCTACCTGAGCCGCTTTCCCGAGGCGGCCCCCATGACCGAACTTGGCGATTTCCGCTTTGTGCGCCTCATGCCCACGCGGGGCCGGCACATCGCCGGCTTTGGTGCGGCGCGCACGCTGGAGCCCGAGCAACTGCTGCCGCTGCTGCGCCCGCTGGGCAGCAGCTACGAGGCCGACGCCGGCCTGCGCCGCCTGCAGGCCCTGTTGCAAACCCTGCCCACACCCCGCCCGCCACGGCTGATCAGCCTGTTGCAACTGGGGTCGCAGCGGTGCCAGGTGCTGGTGGGGGACGGCGAGCAGGCGCCGCAGACGCTTGAATGGCCTGTGGGCACGCTCAGCCTGCCTGAACGCCTGTGGCGCCATGACCCGCCCCGGCCCGCCGAGCTCGAAGCCGCGATTGCCGAGGTCGAGGATGAACTGATGCGCCTGGTGCCGCGCCTGCCGGTGGGCACGGCCTTGCACGGTGCCGACCCCCTGCTGCGCCAGATCGTCGAGCAGGCCGGCGGTGGCAACACCCTGAGCCTGGACGCGCTGGAGCGCCTGTTCAACCGCGTCTGCGCGGTGTCTGAAGGGCGGCCGGCCGTCGCCGAGGGCTTGCCCGAAGGCCAGGCCTTTGTGGCCGGGGTGCTGATCCTGCGGGAGTTCATGCACCACCTGTCTTTCGATGCCCTCACGCTGGCCTGAGCGGCTGTTGCTTCACAAAGGCCTGCACGGCGGCGATCAGCGCCTCGGGTTGGTCTCGGTGCGGTGAGTGGCCGCAGCCGGGCAGCTCCAGCAACTGCGTGTGCGGGGCCTGGCGCGCAATGCCCCGGATCTGCTCCAGCGTGCCGTATTCGTCGTCCAGCCCTTGCACGGCCAGCACCGGGCAGCGAATGTGGGCGAGCTCGGCCGTGATGTTCCAGTCGCGGAAGGCCGGGTCCAGCCAGATGCGGTTCCAGCCCCAGAAGGCCGAATCCGGGTCGTCGTGGTAGCGGGCCAGGCCGGCCCGCAGGGGGCCGCTTTCGTAGGCCTGGCGGGCCAATTCGATGCTGCGCACCGAGATGTCTTCCACCAGGATGTGGGGCGCCAGCACGATGGCCCCGCTCAAGCTGGGGGATGCACCGGAGGCGTGCAGCAAGGTGATCGAGCCCCCGTCGCTGTGACCGAACAGCCACAGCGGCGGCGCCTCAGGGCCGTTCAGGCCCAGGGCCTGCAGCAGGGCTGGCAGCAGCTCACGGGCCTGCCGGTGCATGAAGTCAGGGCCCCAGGTTTCGGCGGCCGGGCGCGGCGTCGAGCGCCCATAGCCCGGGCGCGAGTACACCAGGCCGCGCCAGCCCAGGGCCTGGCACAGGCGCTGCGGAAAGTCCTTCCACATCGCCACCGAGCCCAGGCCCTCGTGCAGGAACACCATCACCGGGGCGGTGCTCAGCTCAGGGAGGATCCAGGCCATCTCGATCTCGACCGGGCGCCCGTTCCAGGCCAGGGACACATGCTGCACGCTCATGGGCGCGAGGCCTCCAGTTCGCGCAGCTTGAAGCGCTGGATCTTGCCGGTGGCGGTTTTGGGCAGCTCGTCCACAAACTCGATCTGGCGTGGGTATTTGTAGGGGGCCAGGCGCTCCTTCACAAAGGCCTTGAGCACCTCTTCGCTGCAACTCTGACCGGGCTTGAGCACCACAAAGGCCTTGGTCTTGGTCAGGCCCTCGGCGTCGGCCACGCCGATCACCGCAGCCTCCAGCACCGCCGGGTGCTGCACCAAGGTGGCTTCGACCTCGAAGGGCGACACATAGATGCCGCTGACCTTGAGCATGTCGTCGCTGCGCCCGGCATAGGTGTAGGTGCCGTCGGCGTTGTGCAGGTATTTGTCGCCGCTCTTGGTCCAGCCGCCCTGGAAGGTCTCGCGCGTCTTCTCGCGGTTGTTCCAGTACATCAGGGCCGACGAGGGGCCGCGCACATACAGGTCGCCCGGCTCGCCATCGGCCACCGGCAGGCCGTCTTCGCCACGCAGTTCGATGTCGTAACCCGGCACCGGGGTGCCGGTGGTGCCATAGCGCACCGCGCCCACCCGGTTGGACAGGTAGATGTGCAGCATCTCGGTGGAGCCGATGCCGTCGATGATCTCCACCCCGAAATGGCGCGTGAAGCGTTCGCCGATGTCCGCCGGCAGGGCCTCGCCCGCCGACGAGCACAGGCGCAGCGCCACCTGCTCACGCGAAGGCAGCCTGGGCGAGCTCAGCATGCCGGCAAAACCGGTCGGGGCACCGAAGAACACCGTGGGCCGCTGCTCGGTCCAGCGCTGGAAGGTGGCATCGGGCGTGGGCCGCTCGGCCATCAGCACCGTGGTGGCGCCCACGCTGAGCGGGAAGCTCAGCGCATTGCCCAGCCCGTAGGCAAAGAACAGCTTGGCCGCCGAGAAGCAGATGTCGTCTTCGCGCAGGCCCAGGATCGGGCCGCCATACAGCTCGGCCGTCCAGTACGGGTTGCCCTGCAGGTGCACCGTGCCCTTGGGGCGCCCGGTGGAGCCGGAGGAATACAGCCAGAAGCCCGGGTCGTCAGGCCCGGTGGCCGCGGGGGCGGCATGGGCCTCGCCCTGGGCCAGAAAGGTTTCGAAGTCGAGCACGCCCTCGGCCAGGGGGCCGGTGGGGCGCGAGGCGACGACGCGCCGCACCTCGTGCTCGCCGCGGGTCATGGCCGATTGCAGCACCGGCAGCAGGGCGGCCGACACCAGCACGGCGTTGGCACGGCTGTGCTCCAGCATGTAGGCGTAGTCGTCGGCGGTCAGCAGGGTGTTCACCGCCACCGGCACGATGCCGGCGTGCATGGCCCCCAGAAAGGCCACCGGCCAGTCGTTGCAGTCGTGCATCAGCAGCAGCACGCGCTCTTCACGGCGCACACCGCTGGCCAGCAGGGCCGAGCCCAGGCGGCGGATGCGCTGCGCCAGCTCGCCATAGCTGAGCTGGCCCTGGTCGTCGATGTAGGCGGTCTTGGCGCTGCGCCCCGCGTTGCGCTCGATCAGGTGTTGGGCGAAGTTGAAGCTGGCTCCAGGCGGGGCCACATTGGCAACCGGGGCGGTGGGGGTGTTCATGTCTGTCTCCTGTCTGATTTGTCGGGGTTCACAGCCCTTGCAGCACGCTGGTCGAGGCCTGCAGGGCGCTGCGGCGGTGGTAGAAGCCCAGGGCGCGCAAGTCACCCAGTTCCTCGCCGCCGCCAGCGCGGCCCGGGCCGCCATGCAGCGACTGGGGCATCACATTGCCGTGGCCGGTGTGCAGGCTGCCCACCTCGGGCGAGATCACGTGCACACGGCCATGGCTGTCGGCCAGCTCGAGCGCCGCCGCTTGCAGTGCCTGCTCGTCGCTGCCATACACCGAGGCCACCAGCGAGCCTTCGCCACGGCGCACCAGGGCGAGGGCGTGGTCCAGGTCGCGGTAGGGCAGCAGGGTGGCCACCGGGCCGAAGACCTCGGTGTCGTGGAACACCTCCAGCTCTGCATCGCGGCTGCCCAGCAGGGTCGGGCCCAGGCAGCAGGCCACGGCCGGGTCCGCATCGACCAGCGGGTGGCTGGCGCCGTCGTGCAAGGTGCGGGCCTGTTGCTGCAACCGGGCCAGGCCGGCTTGCACGATATCGAACTGGGCGCGGCTCACCAAGGCCCCCATGCGCACCGATTCGTTGCGCGGGTTGCCCACGGTGGTGCGGGCCAGGCGTGCGCTGATGGCCTGGGCGGCGGCCTCGTAGTGTTCCTGGGGCACGAAGATGCGGCGGATGGCGGTGCACTTCTGGCCCGATTTGACGGTCATCTCGCGCGCCACCTCCTTGGCCAGCAGCTCAAAGGTTTCGCTGCCGGCGTCCACACCGGGCAGCAACAGGGCCGAGTTGACGCTGTCGGCCTCGATGTTGCAACGCACTGAGCGCCGCGCCATGGCCGGGTGCGAGCGGATCAGCTCGGCCGTGTCGGCCGAGCCGGTGAAGCTGACCAGGTCAAACGGCGTGAGCGCATCCAGCAGGCCGGCCGAGCTGCCGCACACCACCGACAGCGACCCGGGTGGGAAGATGCCCGCGTTCACCACGTCCTGCACCATGCGCTGGGTCAGCCAGGCGGTCGAGGTGCCCGGCTTCACCACCACCGGCACACCCGACAGCAGGGCCGGAGCCGCCTTCTCCCACAAGCCCCAGCTGGGGAAGTTGAAGGCATTGATGAACAGCGCCACGCCGCGTGCCGGGCTCAGCACGTGCTGGCTTTGGAACAGGGGGTCCTTGCCCAGGCGGGTGGCCTCGCCATCAAGCAGATGGCGCCGGTCTCCCAGGCTTTCGCCCAGCCGCGCGTAGTGACCGAGGGTGAAGATGCCGCCGTCGATGTCGACGGCCGAGTCGTTCTTGACCGTGCCGCTGTTGGCCGTGGCGATCTCGTAGTAGGTGTCGCGGTTCGCCTGCAACACCTTCACGGCGGCGGCCAGCAAGGCGGCGCGTTGGGCATAGCCCAGCGCGCGCAGGGCGGGGCCGGCGTGCTCGCGGGCGAAGGCAAAGCCGGCGCGCAGGTCCAGCCCGGTGGCGTCCACGCGTACCAGCTCGGTGCCCAGCACCGGGTCGAACAAGGTGGTGCCCGCGCCGCGGCCGGCGATCCATTGGCCACCCAGGTGGTTGTGCAGCAATTCGGAGGTGCTCATCAGGCGGCTTCTTTCGTGCGGGTGAATTCGATGCGGCCTTCGGGCAGCAGGTACAGCACCAGGGCGCGGCCAGCGCTCACGGTGGGGCGGTGGGCGCTGCCCGGGGGGTAGACCAGCCAGCCGGCCGGGTGGCCGTCAAACTGCGCCTCGCCTTCGAGGGGCATGATCAGGTCGATCTCACCCAGCGGGTGGCTGTGGTGCGGGCCGGCGATGTCGTGCATGTCGACCACATCGACCGAGAAGCCATGCAGGTCTTCGGCCGGCTTGAAGACGCGGCCATAGCGGATGCCGCCGCCCTCGCGCTCGCACAGCCAGCCCTGTTCCACGCCGGTCAGGCAGAGTTGCTTCAGGGTCTGGAAGGTGGGGCTGTCGGCCCCATGCTCGGTGTTGAGCCAGGTGCCGAGGTCGCTGTCCAGGGGGCGGCCAGCCAGGTGGGCCGTGATGTCGGCGCTGAGCCGGGCCAGGGTTTGACGGAACGCATTTTGTGCCACAGTCGGGCCTCCGTTTGACATGCAGGCTTGCATCGGCAAGTCTGGTGAAGTATTGTGCATGTCGTGAAGGCTAATGCTCGCCCAAGGTGGCGTCAAGCACTATAGTTCATAAATCAGGGTTTACCCATATCATCAAGATGCAAGATTCGATCACCCCGGTGGCACCCACGGTGGCAGCAGGCCCTGAGGCCGCCGGCGAAGAGCGCCACGCCTCGCTGGTGGCCTTGGGCGAGCGCGTGCGCAGCCTGCGCGCGCGCCGCGGCATGACGCGCAAGGCCGTGGCGCTGGCGGCCGACGTGTCCGAGCGCCACCTGGCCAACCTGGAGTACGGCACGGGCAATGCTTCTTTTCTGGTGCTGCAGCAGGTGGCCGGGGCGCTGCAGTGCTCCATGGCCGAATTGATTGGCGACATCACCGCCTCCTCGCCCGAGTGGCTGCTGATCCGCGAGTTGCTCGAGCACCGCGACGAGGCCACGCTGCGCCGCGTGCGCGTGGCCATTGGCGAGTTGCTGGGCAACGGCAGTGTCAGCGGTCACACGCCGGGCGCGGCCTGGCCGCGGGTGGCCCTGGTGGGCCTGCGCGGCGCGGGCAAATCCACGCTGGGCCAGATGCTGGCCGACGACCTCGAATACCCCTTTGTCGAGCTGAGCCGCGAGATCGAGAAGTTTGCCGGCTGCAGCATCTCCGAAATCCAGGGCCTGTATGGCATGAACGCCTACCGCCGCTATGAGCGCCGGGCCCTCGAAGAGGCCATCCAGATCTACCCCGAGGTGGTGATCGCCACCCCGGGTGGCCTGGTGTCCGATGCCGCTACCTTCAATCTGCTGCTGTCGCACTGCACCACCGTGTGGCTGCAGGCCGAGCCTGAAGACCACATGCAGCGCGTGGCCGAGCAGGGCGACCTGCGCCCCATGGCGGCCAGTGCCGAGGCCATGAACGACCTGCGCCAGATCCTGGCGGGGCGCTCGGCCTTCTACTCCAAGGCCGACCTGCGCCTGAACACCAGCTCGCAGCCTCTGCAAGACACCTTCAAGCTCTTGCGCACCCAGGTCCGGGAGGCCCTGAAGTTGCCGGTGTGAGTAGTGGGTGATCCGCCGATAGGAAATTTACTGCATCTTGCTTGACGCACTTTAATGCATGTACTAACATGCAGTCAGTTTCGCAAGAATGCATTATTTTTCCACCGACGGAGACACACCATGAGCACCGCGCCCCGCGTCGATTACCAGACCCACCCCAGCCAGTACAAACACTGGAAACTGAGTTTTGACGGCGCCATCGCCACCCTGACGGCCGACTTCGACGAAAACGGTGGCTTGGCACCGGGTTACAAGCTCAAGCTCAACAGCTACGACCTGGGCGTGGACATCGAGCTCAACGATGCCATCAACCGCATCCGCTTCGAGCACCCCGAGGTGCGCACCGTGGTGGTCACCAGCGCCAAGGAGAAAGTGTTCTGCTCGGGCGCCAACATCTTCATGCTGGGCGTGTCCAGCCACGGCTGGAAGGTGAACTTCTGCAAGTTCACCAACGAAACCCGCAATGGCCTGGAAGACTCTTCCCAACACAGCGGCCTGAAGTTCCTGGCTGCCGTGAACGGAGCCTGCGCCGGCGGCGGCTACGAGCTGGCCCTGGCCTGCGACGAGATCATCCTGGTGGACGACCGCTCCAGCGCCGTCAGCCTGCCCGAGGTGCCCCTGCTGGGCGTGCTGCCCGGCACCGGCGGCCTGACCCGTGTCACCGACAAGCGCCATGTGCGCCACGACCTGGCCGACATCTTCTGCACCACCACCGAAGGTGTGCGCGGCCAGAAGGCCAAGGACTGGCGCCTGGTCGACGACATCGCCAAGCCCGCCGTGTTCGCCCAGAAGGTGCGCGAGCGCGCCGAACAGCTGGCTGCACAGAGCGATCGCCCAGCCGATGGCCGCGGTGTGGCGCTGGTGGCCCTGCAGCGCCGCATCGAGGCCGATGCCCTGCATTACGACCACGTCAGCGTGAACATCGACCGCAGCAAGCGCACCGCCACCTTCGTGGTCAAGGCCCCCACGGGTGCCCAGCCTGCCGATGTGGCCGGCATCGAGGCCGCAGGCGCGGCCTGGTACCCGCTGGCCCTGGCACGTCAGCTGGAAGACGCCATCCTGTCCATGCGCACCAATGAGCTGGACATCGGCACCTGGCTGATCACCACGCAGGGCGACGCCGCCGCCGTGCTGGCCATGGACGCCGTCTTGAGCGCCCACGCAAGCCATTGGCTGGTGCGCGAGACCATCGGCCTGCTGCGTCGCACCTTCAGCCGCCTGGATGTGTCCAGCCGCAGCCTGTTTGCCCTGATCGAGCCCGGCTCGTGCTTTGCCGGCAGTTTTCTGGAACTGGCCCTGGCCTGCGACCGCAGCTACCACCTGGCCTTGCCGGATGACGAAGACCAGGCACCGAAGATCACCGTGGGCGAGGCCAACTTCGGCCTGTACCCCATGGTCACCGGCCAGAGCCGCCTGGGCCGCCGCTTCTATGACGAAGCCGCCCCGATGGAGGCCGTGCGCGCTGCCGCCGGCCGCGCCCTGGATGCCGACGCCGCCTTCGCCCTGGGCCTGGTCACCAGCAACCCCGACGACATCGACTGGGCTGACGAGGTGCGCATCGCCATCGAAGAGCGCGTGGCCATGTCGCCCGATGCCCTGACCGGCATGGAAGCCAACCTGCGTTTCAACGGCCCCGAGAACATGTTCACCCGCATCTTCGGCCGCCTCACCGCCTGGCAGAACTGGATCTTCCAGCGCCCCAACGCGGTCGGCGAATACGGTGCGCTCAAGGTCTACGGCAAAGGCAACAAGGCCGCCTTCGACTGGAATCGGGTTTGAGGGGATGTCTGCCGGCTGCGCCCACCGATCTGGCCTCTGTGCTCCTCGCCGTACGGGTGTACGGCTGCGGTGCTCAAGGCCACCTCGGCGCGCTCGCTGCGGCAGCCACACCCCTCCCACCCTGTGAGTTTTTTGGATGACTGATTGACTGACTGACCACTTACCTGGAGACAAGCATGTCCACGATCGACTACAGCGAAAAGATCCCCAACAACGTCAACCTGGCCGAAGACCGCACCCTGAAGCGGGCGCTGGAGCAGTGGCAGCCCAACTACCTGGACTGGTGGAACGACATGGGCCCGGACGGCAGCCATGGTTTTGACGTGTACCTGCGCACCGCGGTCAGCGTCGATCCGCAAGGCTGGGCGCAGTTCGGCCACGTCAAGATGCCCGACTACCGCTGGGGCATCTTCCTCAACCCGGCCGAGCAGGACCGCAAGATCCATTTCGGCGACCACAAGGGCGAGAACGCCTGGCAGGACGTGCCTGGCGAGTACCGTGCCAACCTGCGCCGCATCATCGTCACCCAGGGTGACACCGAGCCGGCTTCGGTCGAGCAGCAGCGCCACCTGGGCCTGACCGCGCCCAGCCAGTACGACCTGCGCAACCTGTTCCAGGTCAACGTCGAAGAGGGCCGTCACCTGTGGGCCATGGTCTACCTGCTGCACAAGTACTTCGGCCGCGACGGCCGCGAGGAAGGCGAGGCCCTGCTGGAACGCCGCAGCGGCCAGCAGGACAACCCCCGCATCCTGCAGGCCTTCAACGAGCCCACGCCCGACTGGCTGAGCTTCTTCATGTTCACCTACTTCACCGACCGCGACGGCAAGTTCCAGCTGTGCGCCCTGGCCGAGTCGAGCTTCGACCCGCTGGCCCGAACCACCAAGTTCATGCTGACCGAAGAGGCCCACCACATGTTCGTGGGCGAGTCGGGCGTGAGCCGCGTGATCCAGCGGACCTGCCAGGTCATGAACGAGCTCAAGACCGACGACCCGGCCAAGCTGCGCGCCGCTGGCGTGATCGATCTGCCCACCCTGCAGCGCTACCTGAACTTCCACTTCAGCGTGACCATCGACCTGTTCGGTGCCGACGAGTCGAGCAATGCCGCCACCTTCTACAGCACCGGCCTCAAGGGCCGCTTCGAAGAAGGCAAGCGCACCGATGACCACCAACTGCGCGGCCAGAGCTACAAGGTGCTGAACGTGCAGAACGGCCAGCTCGTCGAGAAGGAAGTGCCGATGCTCAACGCCCTCAACGAAGTGCTGCGCGACGACTACATCAAGGACTCGATCGGCGGTGTGGAGCGTTGGAACAAGGTGATCGAGAAGAACGGCATCCCGTTCCGCCTGACCGTGCCGCACAAGGCCTTCCACCGCAACATCGGCTCCCTGGCCGGCGTGAAGGTGTCGCCCGATGGCCGCGTGGTGTCCGAAGCCGAATGGCAAGCCAAGAAGAACGACTGGCTGCCCAGTGCCGAAGACCGCGCCTTTGTGGCCAGCCTGATGGGCCGTGTCACCGACACCGGCAAGTTTGCCAACTGGATCGCCCCGCCGGTCATGGGCATCAACCGCCAGCCCGTCGACTTCGAGTACGTCCGCTTCAACTGAGCGCGCCCTGACCCTGAGGGATTGTGAAAAGGGGGCTTGTCAGCCCCCTTTTTCGCACCCAGTATCCTGATCCTCCCCACGCCCATAACAAGTCGAGACAGCCATGGACATGAGCGAACCCCAAGTCATCCGGCAGCATCTGATCGACCCTGAGATCTGCATCCGCTGCAACACCTGCGAGGCCACCTGCCCGGTGGCGGCCATCACCCACGACTCGCGCAATTACGTGGTCGACGCCGACAAGTGCAATCTGTGCATGGCCTGCGTGCCGCCGTGCCCCACCGGCTCGATCGACAACTGGCGCAACATGCCGCGGGCACTGGCCTACACGGTCGAAGCCCAGTTGGGCTGGGACAACCTGCCCGACGAACTCAGTGCCGAACAACTCGCCGCCTCAGGTGCCGTGACAGCGCCAGAAGTGGCCCCTGCCGTCAGCACTGCACCGGCGGGGCCCGGTGAGGGGGAGCGGTTCAACAGCGCCCAATATGGCGCCACCCTGCCGCCCTGGTCGGCCGCCCATGCCTACACCAACCTCTATGGCCCCAAGGCGCCCGAGAAGTTCATCACCGCCACCGTGGCCGGCAATGTGCGCGTCACCGAGGTGGGCAAAGACTACGACACCCACCATGTGGTGCTCGACTTCGGCCAGCTGCCGTTCCCGGTGCTGGAGGGCCAGTCGATCGGCGTGATCCCGCCCGGCACCGACGCCCAGGGCCGTCCTCACCATGCCCGCCAGTACTCGGTTGCCAGCCCGCGCAACGGCGAGCGCCCCGGCTACAACAACCTCTCGCTGACCATCAAGCGCGTGCTCGAAGACCACCAGGGCCAGCCGGTGCGGGGCGTGGCCAGCAACTACATGTGCGACCTGCAGGTGGGTGACAAGGTGCAGGTGATCGGGCCGTTTGGCGCCAGTTTCCTGATGCCCAACCACCCGCGCTCCAACATCGTGATGATCTGCACCGGCACTGGCAGCGCCCCCATGCGCGCCATGACCGAGTGGCGGCGCCGGCTGCGCCAGTCGGGCAAGTTCGAAGGCGGCAAGCTGATGCTGTTCTTTGGTGCCCGCACGCCCGAAGAGCTGCCTTACTTCGGCCCGCTGCAGAACCTGCCGAAGGACTTCATCGACATCAACTTTGCCTTCTCGCGCCAGCCCGGAGCCCCCAAGCGCTATGTGCAAGACCTGATCCGCGAGCGCGCCGCCGACCTGGCGCCCTTGTTGGCCGACCCCGACACCTGCTTCTTCGTCTGCGGCCTCAAGGCCATGGAGGAGGGGGTGGTGCTGGCCCTGCGCGACGTGGCCCAGCAGGCCGGCCTGAGCTGGGACAGCGTGGGCCCGGCGCTGCGCCAGGGTGGCCGCCTGCACCTCGAAACCTATTGATCGGCCGCTGAGCTCCGTCCCCGCCCACCGCACGCCGCGGTGGGGCGCACTGACACTTCACTGGCAGGTGACGCGGTCGCGTCCGCCCTTCTTGGAGGCATACAGCGCGGCATCGGCGCGGGCGATCAGCGAGTGGGCATCGTCGCCCTGGCGCAGAGTCGCGATGCCACTCGAGATGGTGACGGTCAGCACCACTTCTTGCGTCGATCGGTTGCGCAGCTTCATGGCTTTGGTGCGGGCACGGATGGTTTCGGCGATCTGCGTGGCCTCGGCACGGCTGGTGTTGGGCAGCACGATGGCAAATTCCTCGCCGCCGTAGCGGGCCACGGCATGGCTCGGCCGGGTCACCGAGGTGCGCAGGATCTCGCCCAGGCCCTGGATCACACGGTCGCCCATCAGGTGGCCATGGGTGTCGTTCACGCGCTTGAAGTGGTCGATGTCCAGCATCACCAGGCAGTGGCTCTCCCCCGAATCAGGGGCCTGGCTCAGCAAAGCCTGCAGGCGCTGGTCAAAACCCTTCCGATTGAGCAGGCCCGTCAGGGGGTCCAGCATGGCCTCTTCACGCGTGCGTTCCAGGTCCTGGCGCAATCGCTTGATCTCGTCCTGGCTCTGGTTCACGCGCACCTGCAGGGTGTCGATGGCCGCCTTCATCTCCAGGGTGCCTTCCAGCGCGCGTGCCACCTGGGTGCTCAGGGGGTTGTCCTCGGTGGCCGCCAGGGCTTGGTTCAGCTCGGTCAGCTGTTGCCCGAAGGTGCCAGCCTGTTCGCCAGTGGCCGCGGCCGAGTCGGCCATGCTGCGCATCAGGCGCTGCATCTCATGGGCAATCAACTCCATCTGCTCGGTGTCGGCTGGCGTGATGTGGTCGCGGTACAGGCGCAGCATCATCTCGTCGTCCATGGCCAGGCCCTTGCTCAGGCATTGGCTCATGTCGGCATTCAGCTTGGGGTTGATGCCGGCGGCATTCTCGTACCACACTGTGAACGTGATGGGGTTGAAGGCGGCTGTGTGGTGGCCCATGTTGGCCAGTGTCAGTCGCAGCAACTCGGCGCTGCGGGCCTTGGATTCTGTGTATCGCATGGATGCCCGCAGGCCAGGAAGGAGGGAGGGATCTGCGTCGATTGTGACCGAAAAGTAACAATACTGTAAGTTTCTGACAATTGCCGGCCGGCATGGCTTGGGATGCCAAAACCGGGTCCGCCGTATCGTCTGCGGCATCCGTTTCACACGGCCATTCAACGCCAGCCCTGGCAGCAGTTCGGGCACCGGGGCCAGAGCCTGGCGCACCAGGAGCCGCTCGACCCAGGCCTCGGCCATCCGGTTGAGTGAGACGGGCACTGCCCGCTAGCCGAACATCATATTTTCTTCGGTGTGCGCGCTCAGGCCAGCTTCGGCGCGCGGGCTCAAGCGAGCGTCTTTCCAGCGCGGGCCCAAGCAGAAAGTTCACTGATGTTCGCCCTGGCTCGAAAGAATGCAAAAACGCGGATCTTTTACGTTTCAAGGGCATGAACGGCAAACTATTGCAGCTTGATCGGGCCAGATCCCTGTTACAAATGCTGACGATACCTGTTTATGAGCCATGGCGACTGAAAACCCGCGAGAAATTGCCAACACCAAGGCGCTGGTCATTGACGGCAACACCACCTCGCGCTCGATCCTGGTGCGCCAGTTGCGTGATTTCGGTGTAGGCGAAGTGGTCCAATGCAGCCGCATCCAGGATGCGCGCAACCGGCTGGAACACACGGTGTACGACTTCGTGCTGTGCGAGCAGTTCTTTGCCGAGCACCACTATTCGGGCCAGACCCTGCTGGACGATCTGCGCCGGGCCCATCTGCTGCCGTTTTCCACCGTGTTCTTCATGGTCACGGCCGAAGCTTCGTATGCTGCCGTGTCCGAGGCGGCCGAATCGGCCCTTGATGGCTACCTGCTCAAGCCTTTCACGCCGTCCATGCTGTTCGAGCGTCTGAACCTGGCGCGCCTGCGCAAACGCCACTTGCTGCCGATCTTTGATGCGCTGGAGCATGGCCGGGTCGATGAGGCGGCCAACCTGTGCCGGCAGCGCTTCGACACCCAGGGGCCTTACTGGCTGTATGCGGCGCGCATCGGGGCCGAGTTGCTGCTGCGCCAGGGCCGTCCGAAAGAGGCCGAGGCCTTGTACCGCGCCGTGCTGGCGCTGCGCCCGGCGCCCTGGGCCGAACTGGGGGTGGCGCGCGCCCAGATCGAGGCCGGGCAGTCGACCAAGGCCGTCGCCAGCCTGCAGTCGCTGATCGAACGCGACACCGGTTTTGCCGATGCCTATGACGTGCTGGGCCGGGCCCAGGTCGAGATGGCCGATTTTGGCGGCGCCATGGACAGCTTTCGGCGTGCCAGTGACCTCACCCCCGAGTCGGTGGCGCGGCTGCAGAAGACCGGCATGATGGCCTACTACGTCGGCGACCTGGCCAATGCCAAACTGCCCCTGAACCGCGCCGGCATCCTGGGCGTGAACTCCAAGCTGTTCGACTTCCAGTCGCTGGTGCTGCTGGCCTTCTGCCACCTCAATGAGCGCGATCGGCGTGGCCTGGACCGCTGTGTGGCCGACCTGGCGCGCTTTGCCGAACGCCATGCGGGCAGCGCACGCGTGCGCCGTTTCCGCGACATGGTGCACATCCTGGGGCACCTGCTGCACCGCCGCCACGAAGAGGTGCTGGCGGGCTTGCGCGCCATGGCGGCCGAGCTGCACGACTTCGACTTCGACTTCGAGGCCGCCTGCAACGTCTGCAATCTGTTGTCGGTGCTGGCTGAGCGCGAACTGCGCGTCAACGAGGCCGAGGGCTGGGTGCGGCAGGTCGGCTTGCGCTTTGCCAACACCCGGGGGCTGGCTGAACTGATCGCCAATGCCTGTGTGCGCCACACGCCCTATGCCGATCTGGTGCGCGACTGCCTGCAGCAGATCAACGCCATGGCCGAAGCCGCCATGGGCCGCAGCCTGGGCGGTGATGTCGAGGGGGCGGTGGCGCAGCTGCTGGACGATGGCGGCCGCACCCAGAACACCAAGCTGATCGACCTGGCGCACCAGATCGTGTCGCGCAACCAGACCCGGCTGGGGCAGGCGGGCGAGCTGCAAGGCCAGATCGATGCCTTGCGCCTGCGCTGCGGCGTGGGCCCGGCCCGGGCCATGCTGGGGCAGGAGGGCGAGCGTTCGGCCGGGGGGGTGGTGTTGCGCATCCGTGACCGCGAGGCAGCCAAGGCGCAGCCCAAGACGGTTCAGGGCGCTTTGGCCAATGCCCAGGGCGGCCAGAGCGCATCAGCCCCCGCAGCGCCGGCGCGGGCTGATGCGCTGGCGGATTCGTTGCGGCTGCACCCCCAGTGACGGGTTGAGAACGGCCCGAGCCGGGGCTTCAGTCGGCCGAGGCGCGTGAGGCGCTGGGGCGGCCCAGCAGGTGGCTGCGCAGTGTCGGGTCGGAGGCTTTGTCGCCCAGCCAGATGGCCAGCAAGGTGTTGTAGAAGCCCACGTCATGCCCAGGCAGGGGGGTGACGTTCTGGTTGTAGCTCATGCTCATGCCTTGACCGGGCTGCCAGTCCAGCGTCAGGCTGTCGCCCTTTTTCAGCATCGGGGCCTGGCTGGTGATGATGCGGCCCAGGTGCAGCACCTTCTGGGCGGCGCGGGCATCGGGTTCTTCGCCGCGAGGCCCGAAGTGGTTCATCACGGCGTCGTTGAAGTCGCTGCTGCTGAGCTCGCGCAGCGCCGTGATCACCATGCGGCGGGGTTCGTCGTTGCCCATCACCTCCTGGGCTGAGAACCGACGCTCGGGCAGGTACAGGCCCACGGCATACACCTTGAACAGGAAGCGGTAGCCCACGCCGGCCCCATTGAGCCGCAGCGGCTTGCCTGCCACCACGATCTGATCGTCGAAATGCACCCCGGCCACATCGAGCGCCAGGGCCGGGCCCGCGGGCCCCAGGCTGGCCAAGCCCAGGGCCAGGCCCAATCGGATGAAGTGTAGTTTCATACCCTTTCCTTTCTTGCGTTGGCGGGCGGCAGACCTGGGTCTGCCGCACTTGCGGCGCTTACCAGACCGACAGGCTGTTGGTGAGCACCCGTTGCAGCCAGTTGCGCGAGGCCGCTTCGGAGACATCGCCCTGGCCGGCCACCTCGAGGCGGGCGTTGGCCACGTCGGCCGAGGCCACCACGTTGCCCGAAGCCAGGTCCTTGGGGTCGACCACGCCCGAGAAGCGCAGGGTGCGCACCCCGCCATTGAGGGCCACGCTGCGCTCACCGGCCACCACCAGGTTGCCGTTGGGCAGCACGTTGATCACGGTGGCCGTCAACTGGCCAGTGAAGCTGCTCACATCGGTGGTCTTGCCGTTGCCCTTGTACGAGTCGCTGCCCGAGGCCGTGGCATCGAGGTTCAGCAGCGAGCGAATGATGCCGCTGCCCACGCCCTTGACGCCGGGGCCCTTGGTGCTCATCGCATTGCTGCGGCTGTTGTCGGTGGTCAGCACATTGCTGGCGTTGATGCTTTCCGAGATATCGACCTTGAGCGTGTCGCCCACCGCGCGCGGTTTGCGCCGGTCGGTGAACAACGAGGCGGTCGTCATGCCGGGCTGGAACAGCGAGCCGGTGTTGGCCCGCTCGATGTTCAGGGGGGCGGCCAGCGGGGTGGCGGTGAGGGGGCCCGGCACGGTGCTGACCGGGGTGGGGGTGCTGCAGGCCCCCAGCAGGGTGGCCATGCTGCACAGGATCAGCAGGCGTTGCGCAGACACGCGTGAAACTTGAGACATGGAAGCTCCTTGGCCGCGACGGGCCGTCATTCGAAACCGGTGACCAGGGCTGTCACCACGGGGCCCAGCTTGTCGCGGGTCGAGGCCCACTTGCTGGAGTTGAAGCCGCCGCCATCAAAGCGGTAGTTGCTGGTCGACAGCACCTGGCCCCGGTCGTTTTGCAGGGTCAGCGAGATGTTGTTGACGTAGGGCCGCAATTCGTCGTTGTAGGGTTGGGTGCCCCAGTCCATGTAGGCCGTGTAGCGCAGCCACACCGGGCAATGCTGGTTCCAGGCACTGGCCTGGTAGACCCGGCTCTCGATCGCGTGCTTGCGCAACTCCAGCTGCAGCGCAGGCACCACATCGGCCACGGGGGCTGTGGGGTTGTATTCGATGCACACCGTCTTGACCGTGCTGTGCAGGTGGTAGACCGTATCGGTGGCTTTGCCGGAGCTCGACTGCACGGCCACGCTGGTCACGTTGGCCGTGCCCTTGGCCAGCTCCAGCAAGGGGACCGGGCTGAGGATGGAGCAGCCCCCCAGAGCCGCCGCCAGGCCCAGCGTGCCCAGTCGGGCCAGTGTCCGTGTCAGGCGGGCGTTGCGGCGCAGCGCGGGTGGACGGTGATGTGCCAGTCTTGCCTTCATGATGCGTCTCCTGCGTGAGGGGGGTCAGGCCGTGGTGTCGAGCAGGCTTTTGGTGCCCAGGGCGCCGAGGGTCACGTAGGCCGCGATGCTGCTGGCCGAGTCGCTGATGCTGTTGCCCACCGAACTGGCCGCATCGCTCACGCTGCTGGCGGCGCTGCTCACGGCATCGGTGACGGTGCTGGTGGCGCTGCTCAAGGCGTCGCTGACGGCGCTGGTGACTTCGCTGGCCGTGTTGCTCACCGAAGTGCCCAGGTCTTCAACCGCCTGCAGGCCCTCGCTGGCCGCATCGCTGACGGTGTTGACCACGCTTTCCACGCTGTTGCTGACGGCGGTGGCGACGTCGCTGAAGCTGGCGCTGACCGAATCCGCGCCGCCGCTGATGGAGTCGCTGAGTGCCTGCAGGCTCTCGGCGCTGAAGTTGTAGACCGCACTGGCGGCTTCGGAGGCCCCATCGACCAGGCCGATGGCACTGGCGACGACCGGCCCGTAGGCCTTGTTGTTGATCTCGTAGGGGCTCAGCCCAGCCGAATAGGCGGCGCTGGTGTTGATGGTGCTCACGGGTTTTCTCCAGAGAGTTGGGGTGTCTGAATCGTAGGTTTCAGCCCCGGAAACTGGCGTTTGATAAACCCGCTGGATTTGCTTCAATTCCGGTCGAATATGCATGTACCAAAATACAAACAAACATTTTCTCGGTACATATTTAAACTATTAAATTTATATTTACAGGATGGATACATATTGCATTCAATTCCTTTACCAAGCGCCCATCGCCAGTCACGCACACCAAGGTGGCATCGTCTGATGGATGCCCATGGGTTGCCCATATCAGGGTTTATGTAAGCGCGTTGATATAAAGCCGGATTTCCATCAGCACGGCTTTTGTAGGTGTCTGCGGTGCCCGGCCATGACCCGGCCAGCAGGTTTTCACCGGCGCGCGCTGGCCGGTTTGAATATCAGTGGCTTTGAATATCTGCACATTCGCCGGTGACGGCATCGATTTCGCCGCCCCAGACGACAAAACGCCCCGCGGCGCGAGCCGGCGGGGCGTTTCGTCGAAATGAGGGGGCCGCCAGGCCCCCTTCTGAATTCAGCAGGCCTTCAACGAAGAGGTCAGCCCGCCGCCGGGCCGCCCCAAGGCGGGCTGCGGCCCCCTTTGGGGGGCAGGGAGTGACACGAAGTGCGCGACCGTGGGGGCTAGTCAGTGCACCATCAGAGCGCCGCTGGCCTTGCTCTTGCCGGCGCGTGCGGGCGGGTTGCACAGGCCACACAGGAAGTGGCGTGCGTTTTCGTAGGGCTCGGTGACGAACTTGCCGGCGCAGCGCGAGCAGCTGGTCATGGTGAGCATGTCGGCGTCAACGAACTTGACCAGGCGCCAGGCGCGGGTGAAGGACA
>Ga0208888_100307_pt1 | contig 25227 bp, 19 predicted proteins | sample LakWasM115_HOW13_2_FD_183929 | JGI IMG/M metagenome (GOLD analysis project Ga0208888, IMG submission 183929) | Freshwater sediment methanotrophic microbial communities from Lake Washington under simulated oxygen tension - Sediment Metagenome... | ecosystem: Environmental > Aquatic > Freshwater >...
GCTGTGTTTACGACGCGTACCGCCTTTGATTGCACCCATGAGAATGTCCATTTAGAAGTGAAATGGGCATCTTCGGGAGCTCGGAAATGGGGGACAAGATGGGAGGACTGGCCGCTTACTGTCGACAGCATGTTGATCGCCCTGATCAGCCTGAAAATACATGCGCTTCATGATGAAGGACAGACGCTCATCTTCGCCAAGCTCATGTTTGCCCAAGAGCCGTTTCATTTCAGCGAAGCGGCCTTGCAGTCGATCGGTACGCCCGAGCTTCAAGTCGGAGAAGACCAAGCCGTCAAGGGCCTAGAAGCGGTCGCTTGGCTCGACGGTCGAATCATAGGTTGGACCGTGATGGGGACACTCCGATAAGACCCAAGAGCTACGAGCCCGAGTAGTCTCATCAGCGAATGCCATAAGGGCCAGTAGGCGCCTCCTGCACAACAGGCTGGATATAAGACTTCAGCCCTGCCTCCCGATCCCTCGCTCATCCAAGTCACTTGTATTCCGGGCGGTGTCCATATAAGCCGGTCATAACGGCGATTCAAAGTGCCAATGTAGGATCGCCTTGAGTCTGCAGGCTTACTTCGTTAAATGGATTGAGGTCGGCACGACGGATGTGTCGTTCAATACACACGAGGACAGAGCCCGCCCTTGGCATCTTAGTTGCCGCGAATTCACAGATTACTGCGGTTGGGGTTCCTGCTGCACCTGTGCGCAGTCCGTTGCGCTTGTGAAGAGTCAAATCTGCGCGGAGGTGGGGCTTGGCGCTCTGGTTTTTTTTCTGGGATTAATCTATTTCTCAATTTTGATTTTCTGTGCCTGTGCAATGTTTGCAAAATATTACATTGCTTTTTATTTGGTTATTTGTTTTTGATTGGTTGTTAGAATTTCGGATGATTATTAAACGCGAGTCCTACAGCATGAAATATCTTGTCTCCAGATTGTCTCTTGTCGGCGTGCTGTGCGTGGCCGTAAGCGCCGAGGCCCAGGCCGCCAATGTGTATTACACCAGCAGATACGTTACCGGCTCAGCGCAGTGGGTGCTGAAATGGAGCAATCTTACCGACTGTGATGTGGATGCGTTTTTTACCGGTATTGACGGGCTTTGGACAATCACTGTTAGTGGTGTAGCCCAAGCAGAAGTGCGCAATAATGGGGCGGCCTTTTATGGCACAACTCCGCGTGCTGGTGAAGTCAATATTCCTGGACCAAATGGTACGCTCGATTCCGCCACGTTGGCCGGGAAAGCCAGCTTTGCTTGCGGCTCCGATACGATCGTGATTGGCACCGCGCCCGCGGTTTCGGCTCCGGTCACCACTGTGCCGACCTTGACGGAATGGGGCATGATGGCGATGGGCACGTTGATTGCCGGTTTTGGCGCCATGCGCCTGCGTCGGCGCGAGCGTCTGGCCTAGGACTGAGTATCTTTCGAATGATGGACCAGCAACTCCGCGCCGGTTGCAAGGGACCATGGGGGCGCATGGCCCCTGCCTCTCTGCGTTTCTTCCGCATCGTTTTTGTCTCGTCTTGTTGTTCTGTTCCTTCTTGTTTTCCTGATTGCTTCCGATGTGGACCGTGGCAAGTGTGACGATGTCGGGTCGCGGGCTGTTTTCGCGCTGGATGGCAGACGGGTGGCGATTTCTGGCCGCCTGGCTGTTGATCGGTTTCGCGAGCCCCGTGCAGGCGGTGGGCTTGCCGGTAGAGCGTGCCGCGTGGTTTGATGCCAGTGCCCGGCTGCCTTTCGAGCAAGTGCGCCGGCAGGATTTCAAGCCGGTGCCCGAGGTCTCGGTAGGTGGCTACTCGCAGGGCGTGAGTTGGTGGCGTGTCACGGTTCCCGCATTGTCCGGGACGGACAGGCTGTGGGTAATGATCCAGCCTTCCTACCTGGACGATGTGCAGGTCTATGACCCGGACCTGCAGGGCGGCTGGCGGCAGCGCCAGCAGGGCGATCGTTTCGCTTTCGGTGCCAAGGAAAACCGCGAATTGGTCACGGCCTTCGACTTGGATCCACCGTCCGGGCGGCCACTGGTGTTTTATGTGCGAGTACAGACCTCCAGCCTGCACGCGATAGTCATTACGGTGCTGCCTGAGCCTGAGTTCCGAGACCGAATGGAGTGCATGAGCCTAGGCTTTGGGGCCTATGCGGGTGTTACCGTGCTGCTGTTGTTGCTGTCTCTTTGGCACTTCGGCCTGCGGCGAGAACTGCTGTGGCTGGTCAATGCCTTGCTTCAGCTGTCGACCCTAGGCCTGGCGCTAGGGCATTTTGGTTACCTTTCCAAATACGGCCTGCCCGATTGGACGCAAGGCATCGACCGGCTGACCACCGTGCTGATGTGTGCTCACAACTTTGTGGCCGCGCTCTACTACGCTTTGCTGGCGCGGCGGCTTCAGGCCTGCCGCGCCTGGCAGGTCTTGTTGACCCTGCCGTTATGGGCCTTGCCCATCCAGTTGGGGCTGCTGGCCTGCGGTCAGACGACCCCAGCTCTGCAGCTCAATTTTGTCAGTGCCCTGTGTGGCAGCGTGCTGGGCCTGGTGTCGGTGTTTTTTTTCCGCATTGAGGACGCTTCGTTGCGGCGTTCGATCTGCGGGCTCTACTTTTTCCAGGCCGCGTACCTGCTGCTTTTTTTGCTGCCCTTACTGGGCGTGTTGCCGGCGACCGAATGGCATTTGTATCCAGCGTTGCTGGTCAATTTGGTGACTGCACTGACCCAGCACGTAGTACTTGGCCGCCACGATGCCTGGCGCGAGGCGCAACTGCTGCGCTACCAAGCTCAAGCGGTGCAGGAGCGTGAGGCGTTGGCGTCGCAGCAGCTGCGGCTGCAGGAAAGCGCCCGCCTGATCGGCATGCTTCTGCACGAGATCAAGAACCCGCTGGCGCTGATTCGCCTAGCCTTGCACAATCTAACCTACGGGCTTGCATTCAACGCGCAGGCCTCAGGCAGCCTGCAGCGGGCTCAGCAGGCAGTGGACGACATCGATGGGGTGCTGGAGCACTGCCAGCAGGCCGACCGGCTAGATTCCGGCGCGCTGGCCGAAGCGAACGCCCCGGTCGACCTGAGTCTGGCACTTGTTGAGCAACTGGACCGTCATCCAGTGCGTGTGAGGGTGCGGCTCGATCTGCCGGACCAGCCGCTGTGGGTGCGCGCTGATGCGTCCGCGTTGGCTGTCGTGCTCCGCAACTTGCTTGACAATGCGCTGCATTACTCTGTGGCCGGCACACTGGTCGATGTCGAACTCGCTGTGTGGGCCCCTTCCGGGGCCGCTCGGATGTGTCTGCTGCGCATTGGCAATCAGGTGCTGATGACTGACCTGCCCGACGCGGACCAGCTTTTCAACAGGTACTACCGGGGCGCCCGCTCGCACCGGCGCACCGGCTCGGGCCTGGGCCTCTTCTTGGTTAAGGAACTGCTCAAGCAGGCCGGCGGCAGCATCGCGTACCGAGCCCAGGCCGAGCGGGTCGAGTTCGAGGCTATGTGGCCGCTGGAGGGTCATGGCGATGCACCGCTGGGTTGATTCCATGTCTGGCGGCTACCAGTTGGTGGTGGTAGAAGACCACGACTTGGTGCGTGAAGAATTGCTGGGCTTTCTAAATCGTCCCGGCTGGGTGGCGCGCGGCGCTGACTGTGGCGAAACACTTGATGAACTGCTGCGGCAGCAGCCCGCCGACATCGTGCTGCTGGACCTCAATCTGCCCGGGGAAGACGGCCTTGTCATCAGCCGGCGCTTGCGCGAACGCTTTCCAGAACTAGGGCTGATCATGCTGACGGCGCGTGGGCAGCCCTCTGACAAGGCCGCAGGTTACCAGCACGGTGCTGATGTCTACCTGACCAAGCCGCTAAACATCGCTGAGATCGAGGCAGCGTTAGCTAATCTGGCACGCCGCATCCCTCCCCAGGTTGCTCCGGACCTATGTCTGGATTTGGGGCAAATGCTGCTGCGCCTGGGGTCCCGTCAGGTGCATCTGACGGGGCTGGAGACCCGATTGTTGCATGAGCTGGGCCTAGCGCCGCGTCAATGCCTGGGCGCACAAGAACTGCTTGATCGCGCCTGTCGCGGGGCGGCCACGTCCGAGCAGCGCCGGCACTTTGCCGTCACTATCAGCCGGCTGCGCACCAAGGTGGGCTTACACCTTGGGTTAGAGCCCCTGATCAAGGCCGTGTATGGCCACGGCTATGAGTTGATCGGCAGTCTTCGCATCGAGCGTTGAGCACAGAATTCTTTACGGTCGAGCGTGCGAGAACCGACGCCGAGAAGTACCTGCAGCCGGGCTGCCTCAACCTAGTTGAGTGCGTTGCCTATGGCTTGGTCCAGATGAGCTGCTCACGCTGGTCAAGATTGGTCGATTGGACGCTCATTCTGTCTTAGCCCACAGTCTGTAGATGACTATGAGGCCCTGTTGCTCAGAAGCATCAAACTCGGCTTGGCGCAGACTGGCCTACGAACACCTCTCCGGCAAGGTCGCGATGAATTGAATGCCTACATTTAGACATTGACGGCGCCATTGAGGTACATCGGCAGTGGAAGGTCAGACTACGCACGGCCATTGAACATCAGTCACAACTGGACGCTGAAACGTAAGCGTCTGGGCAAGCCATCTTGACGACGACGGCGGAGGTCGTCGGGATGATCAGGTCGCCGGTTTCCAGCGGTGCGGCAGCAACTCGTGGATGCGATGGTTGGGATGCGTCAGTAACCGCTCGAGCACGTCCGTGAGGTAGGCCCACGGGTCATGCCCATGCAGCCGGGCCGACTGCACTAGGCTCATCACCATCGCCGCACGCTTGCCAGCGAGTTCGCTGCCGGCGAACAACCACGCCTTGCGACCCAAGGCCCAGGGCCGCATGAGGTTCTCGATGTGGTTGTTGTCCACGCTGACGGCGCCGTCTCCGAGGAAGCGACCGAGCGCATGCCACCGCTTGAGGCTGTAGTCGAGGGCGGCGGCGATGCCACTGCCCTCGGGCACGCGGGTGCGCTCCAGCTTCAGCCAGGCATGCAGTTCGTCCCACAGTGGCCCGGTGTGCTGCTGGCGATGCGCGAGCCTGGCCTGGGCCGTCATCTCGCGGGTCTGGCTCTCGACGTGATAGATCCTCGCGATGCGTTGAACCGCCTGCACCGCAACCGGGCTGGCATTGGCCTTGGCCAGTTCATCGAACTTGCGGCGCGCATGCGCCAGGCAGCCCGCCTCGATGCAGCCTTCGCGCCTGAAGACGACGTCATAGCCCCCGTAGTCATCGCAGCTGAGCGTGCCTGTCCATTCGGCGAGGAAGTCCGCCGGGTACTTCGAGCCCCGGCCGGTGCAGAAGTCGTAGATGACACCCGGTGTGGCGTCGTGCTCCCCTCTGGCATAGGCCCAGACGTAGGCCTTGACCGTCTTGCCCGCCCCGGGGTCGAGCATCCTCACCGGCGTCTCGTCGGCGTGCAGCACCGGCGCACTGAGCACGAAGTCGCGGTGCGCCTCGTACAGCGGCTTCAGGCTCGCGCCGCCCGCCCCCGACCAGGAGGCCAGCGTCGAGCGCGGCGTGTGCACGCCCGAGCGCGCATTGATCTGTTCGAGCCGGTAGTACGGCAGGTGGTCCACGAAGTGCGCCACCATCGTGTGCGCGATCAGCGCGGCTGTGGGCACACCCTTGTCGATGATCTGCGGCTCAGCAGGCTCCTGCACCAGTAGCTGGCAGCACCGGCAGGCCCACTTGCCACGGATGTGGCGGTGCACGAAGAACTCGGCCGGCACGACGTCCAGGCGCTCGCTGACATCCTCGCCGATGCGCACCATGGCCTGGCCGCACTCCGGCGTGGGGCAGGTGGTGTTCTCGGGTTCGTGGTGGTGATCAACGCGCCTGAGGTGCTCGGGCAGGGTCTGGCGGCGCGGCTTGCGCTTGGCCTGGGCCTGCGCCTTGTCGGCCTCGCCCGCGCCCTGCAGTGCCTTGAGCTGAGCTTCGAGGTCGGCCTCGTCCTCAGCCAGCGTCTCTTCGAACAGCTTGCGCTGCTCGGCATTCATCGCCTCGGTCTTGGCGCCGAACTTCCAGGCCTTCAGCCGTGCGAGCTCGAACGTGATGCGCTCGATCTTGGCGTCCTTGAACTGGATCTCGCGATCGCGCCGGGCGATGTGTTCGTCCTTGGCCGTGAGCGCGGCTTGCTGGGCCGTCAACTGGGCCAGCAGCGCAGCAGCAATCTCGGTGATGGCGCCCTTGCTCAGACCCTTGAGGTCGGTGGCATTGAGCGCGTTCACATCCAGCATGCGGCCATTGTCAGCAGCGCCGTGGCGCCGGTCATCGGGACATCTTCGAATTGCCCCGCACGCCGGCCTTCCCAGGCTGCGCGCGGGGGCGGGCCATCACACGTGCGTGATGGTCTGCATGTGCACCAGGCGCTGCCACGGCAGGCCCAGCACCAGGGCATCGAACTGCGCCTGCGTGAGCTCGGGCAGCGCACCGCGGGTCGCGCCGGGCCATACGAAGCGGCCCTGGTTCAGGCGTCTCGCAGCACACCACACGCCGAAGCCGTCGTGCACGACCAGCTTCACGCGCGTGCCGCGGGCGTTGGCAAACAGGTAGCCATGATGCGCCTGGGCGGCGCCGAACACCTCGACCACCCGGGCGATGAGCCGGTCGGCACCAGCGCGCATGTCCACCGGCTCGGCGGCCAGCCACATCGCATCGATGCGGATCACCGCAGCAACTCGCGCATCCAGGCCGCGCAGTCCGCGGCAGCGCCGCTCGGCCAGGTCACGGTGACCGAGGTTGCGCCACGGCGCAGTTCGATGCGGATGTCGGGCGACGCGCTGTGCGCGGGCAGTTGCATCGGCACGAAGGCAGCACAGGGCGTCTTCAACGGAGCCGTCGACATCGCCAGCGCATCAGACCGGTCGGCGCCGGGGCGCAACTCTGCCTCACGCACCCAGCGCCGCAACAGGTTCGCGTTGACGCCGTTGGCCATGGCCACGGCCGCCATCGACATGCCCGGCTGCATGCACGACGCCACCGCGTTGGCCTTGAACTCGGCGCTGTGCAGGCGCCGCCGACGACGGCCACCAGCCGTAGGTTGGTTCGGGATAGTGTTCACGTGTCCACCAAGAGTTGAGGTGGACACGAGGCTCCTATGTGCCTGTCCGAGATTCAAGATGCCGTGGCTGGACGCTTACGCTGAAACGATCAGTTGTGATGATCGATGTCCACTTGGGAAATGGTTGTATGGCCCTGGTGGCCATCGCTTGGGGAACCGTCCTAGTTTTGTGCAACTGTCGCAGGAACACAAAGTTATTCATCAAACGGCTGGAGACGTCGCAAAACGAATCAATTCGGGGGCTTACTCGCAGGCCCAGCGCATGTTGGGCGCAGGATCGGCATTCGCAGTTGCCTCTACAGCCATTACCACAGCTTTGGCTCGAGTCAAGCGCGGAGTATGAGTTAAGTTGAGCAGGGGGGATTTCAGGCAGGGGACTCGCGCGAGTCACAGGCCGCCGATATCCGTGTCGCCGGAGTCCCCCAGCGACTCTTTTCGTGATCGTTTGACGACATACATTGCCTGATCTGCCGCATCTAATAGCGTCGCTGCCGTTTGGGCTTGTACCGGAAAATAGGCAATGCCGGCACTGGCCCTGAGCCGAATGACATGGCCATTTTTCAGGGAAATGGGGCGCTCAAGTTGTACCATTGCTCTGTCTAAGATCGATGCGATTTGGTCAACAGGACTCATCTGAGTCAGTAAAACGACGAATTCGTCCCCGCCGAGGCGAGCTACTGTGTCAATGGCTCGAACACTGCGTGACAATCGATCTGCCACAGCCATCAGGACTTCGTCACCGGATTCATGACCATGTTGATCGTTGATGGCCTTGAATCCGTCCAAATCCAAAAAGCACAGTGCAAGGTGCTGCTTCAGTCGGGTCGCGTTGACCATGGCCTGCTCCAGCCGTTCATTGAGCAGGACTCGATTTGCGAGCCCGGTCAGTGGGTCATGAAACGCCATCGTGGTCACTTCGTCGTGGCGGGATTTCATCTGGGTGATATCGAGCAACATCCAGATACTTTCCTTGGTCTCGTTGGAGAGCATGGCGCCACTCAAGTCAATCCAAAGCGTGGAGCCAGATTTGTGACGCATGGGGAGTTGGGTGCGATAAGTACCACCTGCGGCCAGGATGGGGTACGCATCGCGCCCAATGCGTGTGAACGTTTCTTGATCGAAGTAGACCTCGCGGGCAGACCTGCCGATCGCCTCTCCCGCAACGCCTCCAAAGATGTGAGTGAAGGCCTGGTTGTGCCAGAGTGCGTGTCGCCCACGCAGCTTGACGATACCGACGAGGTCGTTATCAAGCATGAGGTGCTGTTGACGATTAACTTGCTCAAGTTCTTTCGTTCTGTCTTGGACTCTCTGCTCCAATTCTTGTCTGAGCTCTTCAAGTGCCGCTTCAGCATTGTGTCGTGCGGTGATATCTTCAATCACAAGGATCAGACCTGATGGGCGTCCTTGATCGTCCAAGGAGACCGTTGCTTCTACGTTGGCCCAGACCACTTGACCATCAGGCTTGAGATAGCGTTTGATGCGTGAACCTTGTTTGCGTTCAACGGACAGTACCTCCTCTCGTTCAACGGTGTCTTGCTTGATGTCCTCCGGATGTGTGACATCTCTGAAGTTCAACTCTCTCAATTCACTGTTGGTGCGACCAAGAATTTCACAAAGGCGATGATTGATCATCTGCCAACGACCATCTAGCGAGACCCTGGCGATGCCGACCGCCGCGCCTTCGAAAATAGCTCGATAGGATGCCTTGCGTGCTTTAAGTTCCTCCAGCGCCTCGTTTGCAACAGCCTGGGCATTGATCGCATATTCGCGGGCTTGGATCTCACGCTGAGCGATGCCTGCAAGGTCTTGAAGAATCCTGAGTTCGCGCTCTGAAAAAATTCTTGGGCTCTGATCTATCGCGCAAAACGTGCCTAATGGTTGGCCATCAACTGAAACCAACGGCATGCCCGCATAGGCTCTGATGTGTGGTGCCTCGACAACCAATGGATTGTCGTGAAACCGCTCGTCCAGCGTCGCATCAGAAACCACGAATAGGCCAGTGTGCTGGATGGCATGGGTGCAAAAGGAGATCTCTCGCGGGGTCTCCATGACATCCAATCCAACCCGAGACTTGAACCATTGACGGGACTCGTCCACCAACGATATCAGAGCAATCGGCACTTGAAGGACATCCGCCGCAAGCCTTGTCAGTGTGTCAAATGCCTCTTCCGGTGCGGTGTCCAGCAAAGCCAAGCGATTGAGGGTCCGAATTCTCTCCTCGTCGTTGGGTTGGGGGGGAGCGATTCGCATGGACACCATCTCGGAGTAACAATTCGTTTCGGATGATAAGCGGTTGACATACGGACTTGAGGAAATTCCATCCGGCTGAGATGCTGCACCTGAACGGCACCATGTTCCCCGAGGTCGCGAGCACCGAAGTTTTTCTTGTCATCTCATGTCACGGGCGGGTTGCTAAAGTAAACGAGTCCCAACGCGAAATGAATTCGAGAAGGCATGGTCATCCAGAATGACGATTCGTTGTGGATGCCTAGTCAAGTGTCCTATCCGATAGTGACGGAGGCAGTTCAATGACGAATTGGCATCCTTGACCAGGCGCTGAGTACAGCAAGACTTTGCCTCCATGAAGTCTGGCCACATGCTGGGTGATCCAAAGACCTAAGCCGAACCCCTGGGCTTTGTCGTTGTATTGCCCGCGTTCGAATTTTTCGAAGATGCGTGACTGTGTCTGCTGATCCAGTCCTGCGCCTTGATCGTTGACAGAAAGCTGTAGCCAGCCTCGAGTGTCCCGCGTCGTTCGGACACTTACCTGTCCCTGGCGGGCGTACTTAACGGCGTTATCGATCAGGTTGGAGAGAGCGATGCGAAGCAAAGTCGGATCACCGATCCAAGTTTGCAGGTTGTGTGCCAAGGACAGATCAAGCCAATGCCTTGGCGACCAATGCACCAACTGAGTGGCTTCATTCACAAGGTCGGCGAGGTTGAATTCCGCGCTAACCAATTGCAGCCCTCCTGATCGAAAGCGCTCACTGCACAGGCTGTTGTCAACCAAAGCGCTCAGTCGTCGGCAGGCGCGCCGGATTTGTGCGGCCTGTTCGATCTGGTGCGCGATGTCCTGCTCCGGAAAGCTCATCTGCTCAGTGGCCGCGCTGTCAATGATTGTCAGGGGAGTCCGAAATTCGTGACTGATCATGCTGAAGAATTGACGCTGCTCCAGCAGCATGCGTCGTTCGTGATCCAGCGCCAACTGCAGGGATTGCTGAGCTAGGCCAAGTTCTGCTGTGCGCTCCTCAACCCTGGTCTCCAACATCCGCTCGGACGCGGCGAGTGCACTATGAGCTTGAGTTCTTGCTTCATGAGCTTGTTTAAAACGCTGAAACAGCCCCGCCCCAATTCCAGCAGTCGCGGTGGTCAGCAGCAGCAGCAATTGAAACTGCCAAACCTGGGCCGTGTCGTGCATCACCACACGCGTCCCCGTGAATTCAGCTAACGTCAGAACGATGTTGCCTGATTGAAAAGCGTATGTCAGCAGCAGTAAACAACGCTCGACGCTGAGACCGTGGCGACGAATCTCCGCACCACAGATCCAGGTGCCAGCAAAGACGCTGAGCATAGGACTGACAATGCTCAGCAGTGCAAACCTTCCATACAAACCAAGGGGGATGCTGACGGTGGCTGAAAGGTTGATGAGGCAAAGTACCCACAGAAAAACCTCAATCGACTGCCATCTCTTTTGTCCGCGGGTCAGTAGCTCGACCGTCAGCCAAGCAACGGCAGCAGCCACTGAAAACGCGCCTAGGCCCACCATTGCACTGGCCAATTCGGGGTGACGATCAAGCAACCAGACATTGGAGTAGCCGTGCAAATTGAACGCGTGAAAAAGAGTCAAGGCTCCGAGCACACCGGTCGCTGTAAGGCGGCGTTCCCTGAAAACGATGGCACCTCCGGTGACCAGCAATAGAAGGGAAGCGCCAAGCCCAAAATACAAGCCCAACCTCCATCCTTCACGCTCTGTCTGAACAAGCATGTCGTTGGGTCGCCACAGGCTGGCATACACCCGCATAACGCTGCTGCTTTCCACCCGAATCAGGATGGGCTCACTAGGGTTCAGCTTGAACACGAACTTGCGTGTCGGTAGTCGGTCTGCTGAGGGCCTTAGATCTCCCGCGTCTTGATGGATCCATTGCCCGTGATGTGATTGATATAGCGAGATCCAGTCCAAGTAGGGCGGACTGAGCTGCAACAACAGGCCAGTTTCGTTGTGTAGCTCTTGTGGCAAATTGACACGAAGCCAGACTACACGGCGGGTGTAACCTTCACTTACGGGGCCTTTGAGCCACTGAAATTCTTTGTCTGGCATGGCTGCAACAGTGTCTATGGCGGCCTCGCCGGTCTGGTCGATCCATTGTTGCCAAGCTAGTTGGCTTCCTAGGTCTATAGATTTTCCTGCCCTTAACTGGTCAGTCCACTCACCCGCACGTAACCAGTTGCAGCTCAGTAGGAGTAGCAAAAGCACCAGCCATTTGAATGTGAGTTTTTGTGAGTTTTTGTACATGGCGCGTAGGGTGCAGTGCCAGGAAAATCCAGAAGCAAGATCCTTAATGATGCCCCATCAACTAGCCACCCCCACAGTCGTTCGAACTATCGCTGTCGTCGAAGACGACGAAGACATCCGCAACAACATTTGTCGCTTCCTGTCTAAGTCGGGTTTTAACGCCTGGGGGGTTGAGTCAGCGGAGGACTTCTATGTAGCGTTGTTGCGAGCGCGTGCTGATCTTGCTCTCGTTGACCTTGGGTTGCCTGGTGAGGATGGGATGTCACTGGTCAAGCGTTTGGCCGAGCAGGGCATCCCCGTCGTGATCTTGACCGCTAGAGGTGAGTTGAGCAGTCGCATCGCTGGGCTGGAGTCGGGTGCGTTGCAATATTTTGTCAAACCGACCGACCTCAATGAGTTGGTTGCAGGTATCCGATCATTGCTACGGCGGAAGGGCCAGTCTGCTGCCAGTGATGTCACCACAGTTGCTTGGCGCCTTCGAGCCGCCGAAGCCGTGTTGGTCTCACCAAACAACCGATTGGTTGCGTTGACAACTCGTGAACTTCAATTGTTGACTTGTCTCGCTCAAACACCGGGCTCAGTCGTCAGTAAATCAAGTTTGATCGATTCGATGGGCGGTGGTGACACGGATGAGGCTTTTCATCGCATTGAGGCTCAACTCAGCCGTCTACGCCGCAAAACGTTGCTCGACACCGGGCTTCACCTGCCAGTGCGCGCGGTTTTCGGCCGTGGCTTGGTGTTTGTCCCATAAACCTATGCTTCGTACAGATCAAACGTTTTGTATTCCTACTACACCGAAATTGCGGATGGATGGCTCGCTTGGTGCAAAGGTGCGCCTCCTATTAAAGCGTTGTTACTTTTTTTTCTTTGCAGCATTGTTCGGATCATTTGTTAGTGCGGCTGGTGCTGCTTCGTTGCGGCCCATTGTGGTCAACTGTATTTTCGGTGATTCGCCCAAAGCGTCTATTCGCGGTAAGGTGGGCGATACCGTTGTGATTCGGGTTGTGGGCGGTGTCTGCAAGTCCGTTGAAGCCACTAAAGGGCGCATCAGGGGTGCAAAGACGATTTCTCAGAGCTCGCCAGAGACCTACACGCTGGCATCGGGTGGGTCTGGCTCCATTTTCATGGTGTCACTAATGCATGAAAAAGTCATCACTATTCCATTTTTTGTCGTTGGTGACGGATGGCGCGATGGCAATCTGAAATTCTAATTTTTTGTATCTGATTGTCTGCCGGTAGCGAGGCCGCAGCATCCTACTTACGGGCTAAGTCATGACCCAAATCGTAACGAACTTTGAGCTTTTGAGGCGGGTACCTTTATTTTCACAGCTCTCATCCGTTCAAGCCGACGCAGTTTCGATAACTGTCGGAAAGCGACATTTCGGACGCAGCGAAGTTCTAGTGAAGCAGCATTCGCAATCAGACCAACTCTTTGTGTTGCTAAGTGGTGGCGTGCGGGTGATCAGTAACGCCAAGTCTGGCCGTCAGCTTTTTTTGAATAAGCTGCGCGCAGGTGATGTTCTTGATGAGATGAGTCTTATTGACGATAAACCCCATTCAGCCACGGCCATAGCGGATACGCCTACAGATGCCTTGACGCTGAGTCGGGCTGATTTTTTATCTTGTCTGCAAGAGAATAGTCATGTTGCTTTTGCATTCATGAGTCGCCTTGTACAGCGGTTACGGCAAGCTGATCGTCGAATAGAGTCGTTGGCTCTTATGGGCGTCCACGGACGAGTCGGTCTGGCATTGGTCGAGAACGCGTCTCCTTGCTTTGACGGCTCGATGGTGATCAGTGAGAAAATTTCGCGCCAAGATTTGGCAAAGATGGTGGGCGCATCGCGTGAAATGGTCAGTCGGGTAATGAAAGATCTTGAGGCGCGAGGCTTTATTCGAACTGACTCACCTAGCCGCGTGACCCTCGAGAACACACTGTTGCAGCAATTTGCGTAAGAGGTTCAGGGCAGCCCGCGTATATTTCATTCAGCATGGACACCACGTTGATCGAGGGCCAGATGAATCTTCAGTCACTTGAGGAATAGCCATAAGCCGTTGCGAGCCCAACCCAGGATCTTCACTTGGTCACGCCTACGATTGCTGGACACGTAGACGCACTGGGTAAACGAACCCAGCCCTGGGGATACGCCATTGATGTTTGCCTCATTTGTGCCTGTGCGCTTGCGCGGGCCATCTTTGTTGGATGGAACAAAGGCGGGAATCAGGGGCTACAGCTGCTATAACAGTTTTTTGCTAACTGGATGTTAAGTCAAGGGGCGCAAAGCATGATTGCTCTGCTAGCGGTCAGATGCGAGTCGCGTTAGCAGCCCCTAAGTTAAAAGACAAAACGTTCAACCCGATCCTGCCAAAGCCAGGTCGGGAATTTTTGCCGTCATCAAGTGTTCAGTCAGTCAATCGCAACCCACCGTAAAATGGACACCCGAAGGCAAATGCCATCAGCTCATGTATTGACCTAGTGATTTCCTGCTCAGGTGTTATCGTTGAAAGGAAACACAGATGAGCACCCTGATGGAAGACGACATCAAGCGTTGGACGGCCAAAAGAAAGACGGCCCTGGTCCTGGACATCATTCAAGGCAAGACCACGGTCTCAGAGGCCAGCCGGGCCTACGACCTCAACCCTTCTGAGGTTGAGCAGTGGGTCGATGAAGGCAAGCGCGGCATGGAGAACGCGCTGCGCAGCAAGCCCCTGGAAATCAAAGAGCAGTACGAACGCCAGCTCAGTGATTTGCAGCAGGCCTATGGCGAGGCCATGTTGGAGCTGCGTGCGAGAAAAAAGCTGGCCTCCCTGCTGGGCAACGAGGACGAGAAATGATCCTCAGCCTTCAGCAGGGATTGACTGAAGACGGGATTGCGGTCAGCCTGGTCAAGCTGTGCGAGTGGTTCCAGATTCCCAGGCGCACGGTGTATTACCGCAGCATCAAGTCGGCGCCCAAGGTTCAGGAACACTTGGTTCAGCCCATCAAGGCCATGATCGAAGAGAACCCGTCCTTTGGTTATCGGACGGTGGCGCATCTGCTTGGCTTCAACAAGAACACCGTGCAGCGCATCTTCCAGATCAAGGGCTGGCAGGTGCGCAAGCGCCCGGTAAGCTTCAGGCCAAGAATCCAGGCGCTGCCGTCGGTGGCCAAGGCCCCAGATGAACGCTGGGCGACGGATCTGTGCCGGGTTTGGACGGGGCGCGATGGGTGGGCCTCACGGGCCCTGGTGATCGACTGCTACAGCCGTGAATTGCTGGGTTGGCACCTGAGCCGCAGCGGCCGATCCAAGACGGCTGAATCGGCGCTGGAGCAAGCTCTGATCGCGCGTTATGGGTGCCTGGGCAAGGTCAAACATCCGTTCTTGCTGAGGTCTGATAACGGCCTGGTGTTTACCAGTCGAAGCTACACGGCCCTGGTCAAAAGCTACGGGCTGCAGCAGGAGTTCATTACCCCCTACAGCCCCGAGCAAAATGGGATGGTCGAGCGTGTGATTCGCACGCTCAAAGACCAATGCGTTCATCGCCACAGGTTCGAAACCCTGCAGCACGCCAGCCGCGTGATTGCAGATTGGATCGGTTGGTACAACCATCGGCGCCCTCACCAGGCGCTGAAAATGAAGACCCCCGCTGAGGCATATGCGTTAGCGGCCTGACCTGTGCAGAAAGTGCTGGGTCAATACAATCTCACTGTCCAACTTGATGGATCACGGCGCGACGAGATCGGCCATTTGATGCGAGCGATGAATCGGATCGGCAGCGGCCTTACAGGCGTGGTCCAGATGGTTCGGCAGAACTCTGAGAATGTGGCGGCCACCAGTTCTGAAATTGCGACCGGCAATCAGAACCTCAGTTCGCGTACCGAGAGCCAAGCTAGTGCACTTGAGCAAACGGCAGCCTCCATGGAGCAACTGGGCTCGACCGTGAAACTGAACGCCGAACACGCCCACACAGCCAGCGATCTAGCCGTGATGGCCAGTCAGGTGGCGAGCCGCGGAGGGGAGGCGGTGAGCGAAGTGGTCGAGACGATGCACGGTATCAACGACAGTTCTCGACGCATTGCCGACATCGTCGGCGTGATTGACGGCATTGCTTTCCAGACCAACATCCTGGCGTTGAACGCCGCGGTGGAGGCTGCCCGTGCCGGCGAACAGGGGCGCGGCTTTGCCGTCGTGGCGGGTGAGGTGCGCAGCTTGGCTCAGCGTAGTGCAGAGGCTGCGAAGGAAATCACGTCGCTGATCAGCGACACCGTGGAGCGTGTAGAGCGTGGCAGCAACCAGGTGGACCAAGCCGGCCACACCATGCAAGAGGTGGTGGATGCCATCCAGCGGGTCAGTAGCGTCGTGACGGAAATCAGTACTGCGAGCAGAGAGCAAAGTGCTGGCCTGGCCCAAGTAGGCGAGGCAGTGGCCCAGATGGATCAAAGCACCCAACAAAATGCCGCCCTGGTGGAGGAAATGGCTGCTGCGGCATCCAGCTTGCGGCAACAGTCGGATGAGCTCGTTGAGGCGGTTTCAGTCTTTCGGTTGACACCGCGCGGCAACTTGGGTTCGATGGTGGCACATCGATGACGGAGGAGACTGCATTTGTGGCGTCGGGAGTGTTCCTGGCGTCTTAAATTACATCTGCGTTCTTTCTCCGGGTGGTGCATTGACAGGAATATGCACTGTGAATGTCGTGCCCGAGCCTGGACTCGAGATGACCTCGATACGCCCGCCATGCTTTTGGATGATCGAATAGGAGAGTGATAACCCCAAGCCGGTCCCCTGTCCCACAGGTTTGGTGGTGTAGAAAGGCTCGAAGATCCTCCTGCGGACTTCCTCGGTCATGCCGCAGCCCGTGTCGGAAACGGAGATCAATACCCATTCACCCTGGACCTGAGTTTCCAGCGTGATCACGCCTTTTTCCTTGATGGCTTGAGCAGCGTTCACGATTAGGTTCATGAAGACCTGATTGATCTGGGCAGCCAAGCAAGTGACGCGAGGCAGTTGTCCATAACGTTTGACCACCTCGGCCTTGTATTTGACTTCGTTTCTGACAACGTTCAAGGTGGAGTCGAGGCCTTGATTGATGTCTGTATCGGCCCACTCGTCATGGTCTACCCTGGAGAAGTCTTTGAGATCTTGCACGATGCGTTTCACCCGCGATAGACCGTCATCTGTTTCCGACAATAAATCGGGCAGATCCTCGGCCAGGAATTCGAAATTGAAACCTGTCATGCTTTGCGCCAATCGTCCTAACGGACTGTCATCGCCAGCGGCAACGGCCCCGTTTTTGAGTTCTCTGTCAACAGCGTGGCCAAGTTCGAGGAGATTGGTGGAATAGCGTCCCAAGGCACCAATGTTTGAACTCACAAAGCCCAGCGGATTATTGATCTCATGGGCCACGCCTGCGGCCAGTTGGCCAATCGATGCCATCTTTTCAGACTGGAGCAACTGGTTCTGAGCTTCCTCGAGCTTGGCGTTGATTTCGGTGATGCGATCGAAATTTTTCTGCAAGTTCTCATGAGCCGCCTTGATGTCGGTCCGGTCGAGCAGCAGCCACCATGAGCTTTCATCGCCTACACCAGGGTTGGCAGGGTAGCCGATCAGTTGAATCCACCGTTCATTGCCAAGACGCGTCCTCATCCTGGCCTCATAGTTGAAAGCGGTGCCCGCCTTCAGCATGGGGCCAGCCATCTTGCGTATGAATTCATAGTCGTCGCGGCTGGCGAAGATGTGATTGACCTGCAGATCCTGGATCGGCGTCTCCTTCAACTCGAACATCTCGACAAAGGTGTTGTTGACCCGCGAGATCAGTCCATCTTGGATTTGCACGATTCCGATGGGCGCATTTTCCAGCAACGCTTCAATTTGCCGATGTTGGGCGCGCACTTCAGCAGTGCGTTCAGCAACGGTCCATTCGAGGACCAACTGCTGCCGACGCAACGCATCTTCAGCATCCTTGCGACTTGTGATGTCCTGCAAGGTTTCGATGGCACCGACCAAGTTCCCTTTTGAGTCATACAGTGGCGCCGCTGAGAAATACAGCCATGCGCCGTTCTGACCTAGATTTGGGAAGAAATCCTCCGCCTCTACGGCGTTGGCAATCAAGGTTGATTTCCTGCCTCTGCCTTTGTAGAGCGTCGGCATCGCTGACTCGGTGCTGTTTTCGATGATCAGATCAGCCATGATGGGACGCTGGCTGGGGTAAAAAGGCAGCCACGCGTCACGGTTTCCGATCATGGCGGCCTTGGATACGCCAGTGAGCTGTTCTGCCGCGAAATTCCAGTGGGTTACGACATGGTCGGTATTCATCACTAGTGTGGCCACTGGATCATTTTCAATGATCTGGTTCAACCGTTGTCCCATGTCCATGAGACTGTCCTGCACGATCTGTATATCACTCAAGTCCAGGCAGGTGCAGATCACCAGTGGACGGTCCGAGACCCTTCGCTTGACGCCAGTGACCTCCATGTTCCTTTTCAGACCGCTAGACGACAGGACATCCAGTTCGATCGAGGGTGAAAGTCCTTCACCATCGAGACAGTCTCTTAGGTATTGGAGGAGTAGCCCCTTGTGTTCGTCAGAGAAGATGATCGCTGGCGACTGCGCCTGTAATTCGCTCTGGTTGACCCCGAGCATGCGCAGCATCTTCTGGTTGGCGTAGACGATGCAGAGGCCGTCGTACGCAAACAGGGGCTGACTGACGGCGTCCAGGATGTCCAATTCTGCGTATGCCATGGCGCACTCTACGGAGTAGGTTAGGTTGGGTCGTTTTCACGATTGTGGTTTGGCAGGCGAGGAGCGAAACTGCATCAGCCCAATGCTGGCCAGTTCTTTCTGGTAGCGGTCATTGGCCGATTTCTCGAGCGCAACAGCGATGTCCTTGCAGAGGTCCTTGCCGACCCATGGCTTGCTCAGGTACTTAAACACATTGAGTTCGTTCACTGCGGTGCGCATGACTTCAAATTCTGTTGAGGCACTGAGCATCAGGGCTACTGCTTCGGGCTGCAAGGCCCGGGCAACCTGGATGAACTCGAGTCCGCTCATATCGGGCATCAAGTAGTCGGAGACGATGACATCGAACTCGGTTTCACGCACCCATGCAAGGGCTTCAGCGATGTCGCTGGTAAAATGGAAGTCGACCTGCTCCGAAAACTCGGGAACCAAGACACGCTTGAGCGCCGAAATGATGTTGGGCTCATCGTCGATCAAGAGAATGCGTTGCTTCATGGCGTGCCTTCAATCGTGCTTGACGTACAGGATGTAGGGGCTGTTGTCTCTTGCCTCTCGCAATTTCAGGCGTCGGATCAGGTCTGCGTGGATCACATGACCCGCGGACAACAAGACCAGACCTTCTGGTGAGACCAGGTCCCTGGCCAACCTCATGCCAGCTTGTAGGTCCACGGTGCGTACCAGGCGAGGGGGCTTTTCCGGTGCTGGCTTGGCGGCCAACAACATTTGCAGAAATACGTCGACCACTTCCGGATCAAACTGGCTGCCTCGACCGCGTGAGATGACTGCACAGGCGTCGGATTCGGCCAGCCTGGCGCTTGTGATACGTCCATGGCAGAGGTCGTCATAAGCGTCCGTCACGCCCAGGACGCGGGCTCCCAACGGAATCATCGCGCCCACCAAACGATCGGGAAAGCCTGCACCGTCATGGCGCTCGTGGTGGGATCGAATGATCGAAGCCACCATCTGCTGATCATCCTGTGACAAAAGGATCTGTTCCCCGAAGGCAGCGTGCTTTTCGTAGCGGTGCAGATCTTCTCCCTGCAACAGCGACACCGGCTTCTCGATGACCTTGTCAGGCAGAGAAATCAGCCCGATGTCGTGGATCAGGCCGGCAATGAAGACATCCTGAGTCTCTTGTTCGGAACAGCCCATGGCTTGAGCCAGTTTGCGCGCCATGTCAGCTACCCTGCGGGAATGCCCCGCCAATAGGCCCTCGCGCCATTCCAGCAAAGTGGAGAAGGTCTTGATCGTGTTGATATGGCTCTTGCGGATCTGCATGGCCATGCGCTCGACCTCAGCGGTACGGGCCGCGACACGGTCTTCCAGGGTGCCGTTCAATTCTTGCAATTCCGTGTTCTTGAGCACCAGCGCTGCTTGCAATTTGCGGTTTTCATCTTCGATACGACGTCGCTCAAGCGCCTGGTTCAGTACCCCCAGAACTTCGAGATCGTTCCAGGGTTTGGAGATGTAGCGGTATATCTCGCCTTTGTTGATGGCCTCGATGGTCGAGCTGACGTCTGAATATCCGGTCAACATGACGCGAACGACCGAGGGCCATCTTTCTCGAGCAATGCCGAGGAACTCGGAACCTTGCATGCCAGGCATGCGCATGTCAGAAATGACGAGATCTATTTTTTCTGAGTCAAGAAGGGCAATTCCTTCCTCGGCGCTGCCTGCTCCTAGAAATTGGTAGCCATGGGGTTTCAAGAGGCGACGCAGAGAGCTGAGGATATGGGGCTCGTCGTCAACGCACAGAATAGTCCAGGGATCGCTGGGTTCGTGGATCGGAACTGTCATCGCTGTGTGTCCTTCGCCTGGATTCTTTGCTTGCCCATGTGTCAGCTTCAGTGTCACGCCAGGTGAAGGCAAAGAACTGTGCACACCACAAGTCTACATTTGCAGGCATGTTGCCGATATCAAGGACTTCCCCTGGCTGCCAAGAAGGTCAATCTGTGATGACATTGAGGCTGAGCATTCCGTGGAGCAGCAAGCTCCATTCCTTTGCACTTGACAGGGGGAGATGGCCGTCAGAATACGACAATCGAGTCAAAGTTCTGGAGAACCAAAAGCTCTTAGCCGATGACATGCCATCTAGGAGGGGCACCATGGTCAGGAAACAAAAACAGTCCCAACAATTTGCCGATTCTGCTCGAGTCTTTTCCGTCAAACTCATGCAGTTCCTGGTCGTTCCAACCTTTGTACTGGACCCCCATGGCCACGTATTGATTTGGAACCGGGCTTGCGAGACCTTGACCGGATTGGATGCGAAGGATGTCGTCGGGACAAAGAACCACTGGCGTGGTTTCTATGAGGCTCCTCGCCCTTGTCTAGCTGACCTGATCGTGGAGGGACGTATCCAGGAGCTCGATGGCTTGTATGTGACTCATGGCGACCTCGAGATCATGAGCAACTTCGGAGTTCACGCTGAAAATTGGTGCCGCATGCCGCGGCGCGGCGTGGAGCTTTATCTCGCAATCGATGCGGGGCCGATTTACGATGACAACGGTGAGTTGTTGGCAGTGGTTGAGACGCTGAGAGACATCTCTGACCAGAAACGCAGTCAGACCGCACTGGAACGGCTTGCTTCAGTGGATGGCCTGACGGGCGTGGTGAATCGACGAGGCTTTGATGAGCAGCTTGCTATCGAGTGGACCCGTGCGAAAAACAACGGATTGTCCATCACGCTACTGATGATCGATGTCGACAATTTCAAGAGTTTCAACGATCACTATGGTCATCAGAAGGGCGATGAATGTCTGCGCACGGTAGCACGAGTATTGGGCGATGCAGTATTGCGTCCTAGCGACATCGTAGCGCGGTATGGCGGTGAAGAGTTTGCCTTCATCCTGCCTGGTGCAGACGCTGCGGGTGCCGAAGTGGTGGCTGCCCGAATCCGCGACCTTTTGGTGGCAGCGGCCATTCCTCACCAAGCTGGCGGAATTGATGACCACGTCACTGTGAGCGTGGGCGGTGCGACCTTCGTTCCTCAGACAGAGAATGACCCCGCAGATCTGGTGAGGTGCGCAGATGCGGCTTTGTACGCTGCGAAATCCAGTGGCCGCAATCGCTTTTCGTCGTGGCAGGGGGCGTAACCGTCACATTCGACAGTGCTGAGCTGAGCTGGCGGTTTTACAGCGACGGGTCTCGAGCAACTTCCCCCATGGGGCCGTTAAACTGAACCCGACCTAGAACCAGGGACGCAGGGCAACATGTTGATGGCCATTCAGGAACAGAAAGTCAATGAAGCCATTGCTGCCAATCCTGTGGAGAGAGAGCTTTTGAGAACAGCCATCCCTGCTGAAGATCGCAGCCCTGTCGCTTCAAAAAGTCTTGCTGGGCTTGTGTCTCTACACCTTCGGCTTGCGTCTTCATGCCAAGGGAATGTGCAAGCATGATGGTGGCCGAGATGATGGACTCGTCGGCTTTATCCTGGCCGATGTTGCGCACAAAGCTTTGATCGATCTTCAACTTATTAAATTCAAGTCGCCGCAGATAAGCCATCGACGAATAGCCAGTTCCGAAATCATCGACAGCAACGCGCACTCCAAGTTGCTGGAGAAGATGAACGGTATCCTTTGCCTTCCCGACATCACCCATAGCAACGGACTCGGTCAACTCAAGCTCCAGGCAATTGCCCGCCAATCCGGTCTGGAGCAGGACGTTTTCGACAGTGGTGACAAAGTTACTTTTTGCGAACTGTATGAAGGACACGTTGACGGACATGATCCACCCACGACGTGAAAATTCCCACGTAACAGCCTGAGCACATGCTTGGCTGAGAACCCATCCTCCTATCGCTTCGATTTGACCCGAACTCTCCGCCACAGGAATGAACTCGGCTGGGGACACCAAGCCTAGGCGAGGTTGCTTCCAACGCACCAAGGCTTCTGCTCCGCAAATTTGGCCGCTGTTGAGATCGATGATGGGCTGGTATTGAACAAAGATTTCACCGTTATCGAGCGCGAGATCCAGTGCGCTGGACAACTCGAGTAGGCGTTCAGAGCGCGCTTGCATGGCCGACGTAAAAAATCGTGCAACGTTGCGCCCATCGTTCTTGGCCTGATACATCGCCGTGTCGGCGTTGCGTAGCAAGGTATCCAGGTCTTGGCCATCCTCAGGGAACATCGCAACACCCATAGACGCGGTGATTCCTGATTGGAACGGACCCAGATCAAAGGCGAAGTGAAGGACATGCTGAAGCCGCTGAGTCACATGGACTGCCGCGTCCATGTCAGCATGGTTGAGCAAAACAACAAACTCATCACCACCGATACGGCAGGCGACATCGGTATCGCGTAGAGTGTTTTGAATGCGTCTGGAGACCTCTTTGAGCAGTTGATCGCCCACTCGATGACCCAGAGAGTCATTGATGTTTTTGAAGTGATCTATGTCCAGGAAGACGAGCGCCAATCCATGATGGGAGTTAGCTGCTCTGGAAGACGCCTTGTCGTAGAGTCGGCGCAATAGGGTTCGGTTAGGTAGGCCGGTGAGCTGATCCAAGTCCGCCAAGCGCTGGATCTCGGCATTGTCTTTGACCCGTTGGGTGATATCGCGTGAGAGCATGATCACCGCTGGTTGGCGTCCAGGCAGCGGAAGCATTCGAGCGGTCGAAAGTTCAAACCAATGTGCGCCATCTGGAAGCTGCAATTCAATCTGCTCCCCATGGCTTTGCCCCAGCCGAAGAGCCTCGGTAACAGCTCTCATCACCTGCTGAGCTGCATCCGGCGGCATCACGTCCGCAACCCTGTTCCCAATCAACCTGTTTTTTGATTCGACCAGGAGCTCGGACTCGTTGGCATACACCTGGATGTAGGTTCCCTGTTCGTCCAGCATGAACAAGAGGTCCGGAACTGCGCGCAATATTGCTTCCAGCTCCTGAGTCTTAGCCCGCATGGCAGCCAATGTCAGCTTCACTCGCCGGCGTAGCCATAGTGCTATTCCGGCAAGGGCTAACACTGTCGCAAGCAGCCAGAACGCAAGATGGATCCACCAAGTTGGAATCGCTCCGCTTTGCTCTGGCACGCCCCAATTCTTCAACGTGGCGTAGTAGGGCGAGTACGGACTTTGTTTCCACTGGGCAAGACGTCCATCTATGGCTTCAAGTGCCTTTGTTTGCCTTCCACGGGTAGCGGCAAAGTAGAGCCTGGTCGGCTGGAACACGATGCTCGTAGGGACGAGCCCGTACCTGGATGCCTGATAGTCACCGTAGTGATAACTCGCTGCCGCGGCGTCTGCTCGACCCTGCTGCACTGCAGAGAACGCGTCACCCACCGAGCGCTCATCAATCAGCGTGAAAGTGAAATCAAAGCCGCCCAGCATTGACTCCAGTGCATCTCGCTGAATTCCACTGGCCAGAACGGCAATCCGTTGGTTCTTCAGGTCGAGCACAGAGTCAATTTTTGACTCAGGGCGTCGGTACAGTTGTGACCAACTGCTCAAGGCCGTCTGCTGATGAAAATCGAATCGAGTCTCACGCTCAGGGGTCCGAGCCACATCAGGCATCAGATCGATGGCGCCCTGCTCCAACATCGACAAACATACCTCCCAATCACACCGCTCGAAGGTCAGGGTCCATCCTTCAGCTTGCGCAATGTGTTTCAACAGGTCGATGAAGATGCCTTGAGCCTCACCTGATTTTGAGAGGAAGATTTTCGGCGGGTTGTCATAGACGCCGACTTTCAAATCTAGGGCGTGTGCGGGAGGGGTGGGTATAAGGCATAGGACAGCAACCCCGAACAGAATTTCGTTCCCGAGGCGTCTAAAAAGCGTCTCAACTTTACTGTTCAAGTTGTTTCCTGGATTGGAGTGCCTGAGTGAAACGCCATGGCTACCAAGCTGGAGCGACTTCGTGAAGTCGCTCTAATGCATGGTGTCCAAGCGTCATAGTACGACCACCTAATCAAGCCAAGTCAGAAATTGAAATGGCCTTTTCTCTGCCTCCACAAAGTTTGCAAATCCTCTGAGTTTGATCAGAAACCCAGTCGCTTGGCCGATGAAAGCGTGCTGACCACCTCACTGGTGGCCTTGGCGAAGGCGGTGCCTGGGGCCAGGGCGTCTTCGGCCTCGCGCATGCGACGCTGGTTGATCAATTCGCCCACCTGCCCCGCCACCCGGTGGAAGTGGGCATGCCGCCCCACCAGGGTGCTGAAGGTCGGGCGCTCGGCCAGGCGTTGTCCGTCGCCATAGATCCACTTGCCCAGGGCGCAGCAGTCGTCGCGCGACAGCGTGGCGGTGTCGACCTGGCTGCGGTCTTCAATCGCCTGACGCAGCTTCACCTTCCATTGGCGATGGGCGTCGATGATGGCGTCCACATCCACGCCTTCCACCAGAGCCGCAGCCCGGTGGCCGGGTAGGCGGAACTCGTCCACCGTGGCTGCCATGGCCACCGCCACACGTCGCTGCGATCCAGCGGCTGCGGCCGTCTCCTCGACCAGGGCCGCATTGGCCTGGGTGTTGCGGTCCAGCTCCTGCACGGCAGCGCCGATCTGGTTCACTCCCAGGCTTTGCTCGCGCGCGCCATTGGCCACTTCGTCAAGCAGCGACTTGACGTTCTCGGCGCTGGCCACGATCTCCTGCATGGTCTGGCCGGCCTGGCGCACCACGTCCGAGCCTGAGCTGACCTCTTCGGTGCTGCCGGCGATCAGGCTCTTGATCTCTTTGGCCGCCACCGCGCTGCGCTGGGCCAGGCTGCGCACCTCGCCCGCCACGACGGCAAAACCCCGGCCCTGTTCGCCAGCCCGGGCGGCCTCGACGGCGGCATTCAGAGCCAGGATGTTGGTCTGGAAGGCAATGCCATCGATCACACCGATGATGTCGCTGATTTTCTGCGACGAGGCCTGGATGCGCTCCATGGTCTGCACCACCGAGCCCATGACGCGTCCACCGTGCTCGGCGGTGCTGGCGTTCTCCTGGGCGATCTCGGAGGCCCGGTGCACCGATTCG
>Ga0208888_100314_pt1 | contig 24846 bp, 19 predicted proteins | sample LakWasM115_HOW13_2_FD_183929 | JGI IMG/M metagenome (GOLD analysis project Ga0208888, IMG submission 183929) | Freshwater sediment methanotrophic microbial communities from Lake Washington under simulated oxygen tension - Sediment Metagenome... | ecosystem: Environmental > Aquatic > Freshwater >...
GGAGGGCCGCCAGGTCAGCCCCTGCGTGCGTGAGCTGCAGCCCTCGGCCGTGCTGCTGGATCTGACCCTGCCCGATCAGGACGGCTTGCTGGTGTGCCGCGAACTGCGCACCTTCTCGGATGTGCCGGTGATGATGATCACGGCCCGTGTCGATGAGATCGATCGGCTGGAGGGCCTGGAGACCGGCGCCGACGACTCTGTGTGCAAACCCTTCAGCCCGCGTGAGGTGGTGGCCCGGCTGAACGCCCTGCTGCGCCGCGCCGAGGGCCGCTTGGCGCAGGCTGCCTGGCCGCCAGAGCAGGGTTTTGTGGTGGACGAACCCGCCCTGCAGGTGCGCTGGCAGCGTCAGCCCCTGGGGCTGACCGTGGTGGAGTTCCGGCTGCTGCGCCTGCTGCTGTCGCGCCCCGGCCAGGTGCTGGAGCGCAGCCGCCTGCTCGACGAGGTGCACGAGGGCGATCTGCGCGACGTGAGCGACCGCGTGATCGACAGCCACATCAAGAACCTGCGCAAGAAGATCGAGCGCCTGCGCCCCGAGGGCTCGGGCATCGTGTCGGTGTACGGGGTGGGTTATCGGATGGAGTTGCCGGGGTGAGCCTTCAACCAGCGCTGACCGATGGAGGTCAAACGGTATCGTTGTTTGCTGCTGTTTGGCTTGTCGGGCAATGTCATTTCTACCCAGCCTGCATCCAGGGCCGGCTTGAGGTAGGCACTGCGAAAGTGTTCTCGGTGCGTCATTCCCAACGCATCGAGCAAATCCTGGCGCGACATGTCTCCCCTCATGGTTGTCAGCAGCCGGTGGACTTGCTCGGTCACTTGCTCGGTCACTTGCTCGGTCGGAGTGAGGTCTGCACTGAGTGCAGGATGACTTGGTAACCGCACCACAAAGGACAATCTTTCATCGTCCGTCTCGAACACCGGCGCAGGCGACCCGTTTGCGGTCATCACCTTGAGGATTTTTGGAATACCTGTCGAGCGGCCTTCAGTCAGATCCAGCTCCTTCAAGAATTCACCGATTCGACGATTGCGGTATCGCCGACTCACAGCACGACCGGTCCGCAGGTCCTCCAGGCGGATGGACCGATCTGGACCGGGGTAGCTGATGATGACCAGTTCGTCGTGGCTGATGCGCACTTCAATGGGCTCGCGCTCTTCGTAAGAACGGTGATAGACCGCATTGACCAGGGCTTCCTCAATGGCTGCGTACGGGAAATTCCAAACCCGTGTCACCTCCGCACGATCAGCATGTTTGATCACTGTCTCGATCAGGAAATTGCGCTGAATGTAGTTGAGTGCCTCGCGCGTCAGGCGCGCCAGTGGCCCCTTGAAAGTCTTTTCTTCAAAGCGGTCGCCACTGGCACCTTCAGGAAACCAGACGACATCGATCTGCAAACCCGGAAAGAACCGATCCGGGTGTTCATTGAAGAACAACAGGCCGACATTCTTCGGCCAGGGCGACTCGGTCGGGCCGCCCGCCAGATTCATCTGTCGCGCCAAGGCCTCGATCGAAAGCAATGGGGCATCCGCTGCCAATTCACTTTCGATTTCTTGCAAAAACGCCTGTATTCCCGGCTTGGGCAAGTCGTCCAGCCGTGCGTCTTGGTGATAGCGGTCATCGAAGGGGACTTTGGCCGCCAGGTTCATGAGTTCCCGCTCCGTGTCACCCTTGGCCTCGACGGTGCTGCTGTAGCGGCGGATGTAGTAGCGCCATGTCTTTTTGTTCGCGGTGACGGCTTCCGGGGCCTTGTAGGGGCGGGTCTGGCCGCCAGGTGCCCACAGCACGATCAGTGCGCGCCCTTCTACCTGTTCAAGGCTAAGCACCGGGAAATAGGGTGGCTGAATCAACTGGCAGGCCGCCAGCAATTCCCGTTGAATCTTGTCCAGTTGACTGCTGACCAAACCAATGGGTGGAAAGACAGGTTCGCCGTTGCCGTCACAGTCCTGCCCCATCACCACGTAGCCCCCACCGAGGTTCTCGAAGTCGTTGGCAAACGCGCACACGGTTCGGGTGATCGCGTCTGGATTCCAGCCTGTCTTGTACTCGATCCGCTCGCTTTCGACCGTTCTTTGGCGAAGCAGATCGTTGAGATTGATGGGGAGTTTGCTCATGCCAAGCCTGTGTCATGTCATTCGCTGATCCGCTTGAAATGCGGTCATGTCAAGGGTGAATGATCTGTTCAACATGCATCGGCAGAGAAGCGATCTTTCCTCGTTTCGAGTCTTTTGCAGTTTGTATCCATCGGCCTCTGTAGTCACTCGACAGCGGTTACCCATCGCTGCATATCGCAGGGGGGCTGCGGCGGGGGAGGTGCGATGGCACAAGCCACTTTCGGGGATCGCTGTTGAGGAGGGTTGTCCCCCCCCTAGGTGTTCCGGTGTTGGCTTTTGTCTTCGACAACGGGGATCGGGCATGGTGTGGCCGCCTCTTGCCCGGTGATCGATTCGGCCTGCCCGTCAATCCTCCGACTCGGCCAGCGTCACCGCCTGGCGCCGTGTGCTGCCGGCGCGCCACAGGGTGAGGGTGCAGGTCTGGCCCGGCTGCAATCGCTCCAGCGCGGTGAGCAGGTCGTCCATGGTCTCGACGGGCTCGCCTTCCACGGCGGTGATCACATCGCCTGCCACGATGCCGTTCTCGCTGCGGCTGAAGGCGCGCAGGCCGGCCTTGGCGGCCGGGCCGTTGCGCTGCAGGCGCACGATGGCCACGCCCTTGGGCAGGCCCAGCGCCCGGTTCAGGTCGGGCCCGGCGCCGCTCAGGCCCAGGGCCGGGCGCACCAGGCGGCCGTCGCGGATCAGGCTGGGCACGATGCGGTTGACCTCGTCCACCGGGATGGCAAAGCCGATGCCGGCGCTGGCCCCGGAGGGGCTGTAGATCGAGGTGTTGACACCGATCAGCCGGCCCGCCGAATCCAGCAGCGGCCCGCCCGAGTTGCCGGGGTTGATGGCCGCATCGGTCTGGATGGCCCCCTTGATGGTGCGGCGCGTGACGGATTCGATCTCGCGGTTGAGCGCGCTCACGATGCCCATGGTGAGGGTCTGGTCCAGGCCAAAGGGGTTGCCGATGGCGTACACCTGCTGCCCCACCAGCAAGTCGCGGCTGCTGCCCAAGGGCAGGGGGCGCAGCTTGGCGGCGGGGGCGTTGATGCGCAGCACCGCCAGATCGCGGTCGGCAAACGCACCCACCAGCTCGGCCCGGTAGCTGCTCTGGTCGGCCAGGGTGACCCGGGCCGCCGCAGCGCCCTGGATCACATGGAAATTGGTCACGATATGGCCCTGGGTGTCCCACACAAAGCCGGTGCCCGTGCCCTGGGGCACCTGCTGCACATTCAGCGAGAACACATCCCGCTCCAGCCCCAGCGCCGTGATGTTGACCACCGAGGGCGAGCTGGCCTTGAACACATTGATGTGGTTGAGCTCCTCAGCCCCCAGGGGCCCGCGCGGGCTCACGGCCCGGGGCGCGGCCGGCGTGCGGGCTTCCAGCGCAGGGGGGGCCAGCAGCAACAGGCTGGTGAGCATCAGAAGCCCGTGGGTGGTCAGGAATGCAAGCAGGCGCTTTTGCGAAAATTGTTGCGAACGATGTTGCGAAAGTTTTTGCGAACTCATGCCGACAGGTTTCAGCGGTCTGGAATGCCGCGCATCATAGTCAGTTGTGCGTGACGCTGCTGGCGCCTGCTTCGTTCAACTCGATGCGCAACTGCCGCTTCAGCAACTTGCCGCTGGGGTTTTTGGGCAGGGCGTCCACAAACACCACGCGCTTGGGGGACTTGAAGCCGGCCAGGTGGGTGTTGCAATGGGCCATCACCTCGGCTTCGCTCAAGGTGTGGCCGGCTTTCACCACCACCACGGCGGTCACGGCCTCGACCCAGCGGGCGTCGGGCAGGCCCACCACCGCCACCTCACTGACCTGGGGCATGCGGTAGATGCTCTCTTCGACCTCGCGGCTGGCCACGTTCTCGCCGCCGGTCTTGATCATGTCCTTCTTGCGGTCGACCACCGTGATGTAGCCCTCGGCGTCCACCGTGGCCAGATCGCCGCTGTGGAACCAGCCGCCTTCAAAGGCGGCGCGGGTGCGCTCTTCGTCGTGGAAGTAGCCCAGCATCAGGTGCGGCGATCGGTGCACGATCTCACCCACCTCGCCAGGGGCCACATCGCGCATCTGGTCGTCGACCACGCGGGTTTCGACGTTGGTGACGGCACGCCCGCAGGAGCCTGGTTTGCGCAGCTGGTCTTCAGGGCCCAGCATCGTGGCCAGCGGCGCGATCTCGGTCTGGCCATACAGGTTCCACAGTTGCACACGGGGCAGGCGCTGGGCCAGTTCCTTGAGCACCTCGACCGGCATGATCGAGGCGCCGTAATAGCCCTTGGCCAGGCTGGCCAGCCGTGCCTCGCTGAACTGGGGCGAGCGCAACAGGGCAATCCAGATGGTGGGTGGGGCAAAGAAGCTGGTGATGCGGTGGGCCTCGATCAGGTCCAGCAGGCGCTCGGCCACCGGGCGGCCGGTGATGATGTTGGTGGCCCCCACATAGATGGCGGGGCCGAAGAACACGTCGAGCTGGGCGCAGTGGTACAGCGGCAGGGCGTGCAGCATCAGGTCGTCGCGGGCAATGGCTGCGTCCATCACGCAGCTCACGTACTGCCACAGCACGGCGTCATGGGTCAGCATGGCGCCCTTGGGGCTGGATTCGGTGCCACTGGTGTAGACGATCTGGGCCAGGTCGGTGCTGGCGGGGCCGGGGCCTGGCAGTGGCGCGTCACAGCGTGCCAGGGTGTTGAAATCGAGCATGCCCGGCGCCGGCTCGGTGGGCTCTTCGCTGGGCAGCCAGATGAACTGGCGCACCTGGGTCTGCAAGGTGGCGGCCTGGCGGGCCACGGGGGCCAATTCGGTGTCGGTGGCCAGGGTGCGGGCGCCGGCATGGCGCAGGATGAAGGCCACCTCGTCGGCCTTGAGCATGAAGTTGATCGGCACCAGCACGGCGCCCAGGCGGGCCAAAGCAAAGCGCATGGCCGCAAAGGCGTGCGAGTTGCGTGCCAGCAGGGCCACGTTGTCGCCCGGGGCGATGCCCTGCAGGGCCAGGCCCGCCGCCAGGCGGGTGACCAGGGCATCGAACTCGGCATAGCTCCAGCGGGTGCTGCCGCACACGATGGCGGTTTTTTGGGGCAGGCGTTGTGCGGTGCGGCGCAGGATGTCGCCCAAGGTCTGGCGACGGCTGAGGGAGGGGTTCATGGCGGCGGCAGGGTTGGTGGGTTCAGCCTGCATCTGAACCGCCGCGGCCTGCACTGGCAATCGGTGAAAGCCAGGGGAGCGCCCCGCATGCAGTGAGCACCGGCATGAAAGAGCTACCAGACGCCACCGCGGACCGCCTCGGAGCCGTATCCACCCCCCCCGGTGGCCGCGTGGGAACAGCCCGGGGCATGCACTGGGCCGCCGGGCGGCTGGGCTGGGCAAGCGTTGCCTCAGCGGGTGGCAGGCCACCAGAGGGAATCAGGGCTGCTTTGGAAACCCGTTGCGAAATGGCATGAACAGCAATCTGTCCAGGCGCGAATCTCCGGCCTCGCGGAAGTATTCCAGTCCGTTGTCCCAGGTCAGGGCCTGCGCTGCTGGCAACGACCGGCGGGTGCCGAACAGGCTGTCGAACCACGGCAGCACTGAGCCGTAATTGCTGTTGGTGTAGCGCATTTCGGCCATGTGATGTACGCGATGAAAATTCGGCGTGACCACCACCAGGCTCAAAAGGCGGTTGAGTTTCTCGGGCAGGCTGATGTTGGCGTGGCTGAAGGCATCCGTGGCCAGACGGAACAGGCTGCAGGCCAGTACGACGCCCTGACTGGGCCCCAGCAGCAGCAAGAGCAGCAAGGTAGAGAAACCGCCCACCAGCACTTCGATTGGGTGATGACGGTGGGCAGTGGTGACGTCGGTCTCGGTGTCACTGTGGTGCACGGCGTGGACCCGCCACAGCCAGGGTACAGCATGGAACAGTCGGTGCATCCAGTACACCAAGAGTTCGCTGGCGAGCAGAGTGACGGCAAATGAGGTCAAGAAGCCAAACCTCTCAGAGGCCAGCCAGCCTTGCCAGTGGGACCCCAGCAAGCTCATGCAGGCCAGATAGAGCCAAGGGGTCAGCCACAACATCAATCCGTGGTTGAGCGCGGTCAACGTCAGGTTGTTCAGGGCATGGCCCGAGGCGTTCGGGCCCGCGGGCCGAAAGGGCCGCCAGTTCTCGAAGACCATCCACACCACGATGGAGAAAAGCATGGCTGGCTCGATGCTGGCACGGCCGAGAGATGTAAAAAAATGTTCCAACATGCCAACAGTCTAGCGGCTGGGGCTGACCCCTTCGGTTCGAGCCGATCTGCTCGCACAGAGGAATGGAGGGGCGGCAGACAGCTCGTTGAGGTTCCATAAAAGCCCTGTGGCCGTGGCCCTGTCACGATCTCCTGTACATTTTGATAGTTACAAATTAGTTACAAATTGAAGGTTATTCATGCTTCTGGTCAAAATGATTCGTGGTCTTCCGGTGGTGCTTGCCGGTTTGACGGGCAAGTTGGCATTTGCCGGCTTCTCTGCCTCCCTGACCTATGCGCCTGCCACGGCCAGTGTGCCGACGCTGTCTGAGTGGACCTTGTTGGCGCTGACGGCCTTGGTTGCCATGATCAGTTACAGGCATTTGCGCGTGCGGCTGCAGGGGCGCCCCCTGGCAGCGGTGTTTCTGGCGGCCGCAGCGGGGGTTTTGGCGCTCACTGCCGGCTATGTGGGTGAGCAAGCTATGGCGGTGCCCGCAAGTCCCGGCCCCATGACTCTGCCTGCAGGGGGCACCATCAACCTCAGCTGTGGGGCCAATGGCAATGTGGTCAACAACACCAGCGTCACGATGGCGGTGACCGCCGTGAACCGAGGCACCGATGTCATCACGACGGGCTCTTGCACCGGTTTGCCGACGATGGCGCCTACTGCATCGTGCTCCATCGCCGTGCAGTGCCCGGTTTGATGCCGCTTTGTGAGGGGACTATCCCCTGATGCGATGAAAAAGAGCCATGCGTCCCATGGCTCTTTTTTTCGTTGGGCGGCTGCTTGAGGTCGTCAACTTGCCGGCAACATTTTGCCCGGATTGAGCAGCCCCTGCGGGTCCAGCGCCCGTTTCACCTGCCACATCAGGGCCAGCTCCACCTCGGATTTGTACAGGCGCAGGTCGTCGCGCTTGGCCACGCCGATGCCGTGTTCGGCCGAGATCGAGCCGTGCAGGCTGTGCACCAGCTGGTCCACGGCATGCGACACAGCGCTGTAGTGGCGCTCGAGGTAGTCGCGCGCCGGGGTGTCGGTGGGGCGCAGGGGGTTGAAGTGCACGTTGCCATCGCCCATGTGGCCGTAGATCACCATGCGGCTGTCGGGGGCCAGGGCCTGCACCTGGCGGCTGGCTTCGTCGATGAAGGCCGGGATGTCGGACAGCGGCACGGACACATCGCATTTGATGCTGCCGCCGGTGCGGGTCTGGGCGTCCGAGATTTCCTCGCGCAGACGCCAGAAGGCCTGCACATCCGACAGGCTGGCGGCCAGGGCGGCGTCATGCACCCAGCCTTGTTCCATGCCGGCTTCCAGCACCTGGGTCAGCTGGGCGTCCAGGGCGGCTTGCTCGCCTGTGGAGCTGAATTCCATCAGCACCATCCAGGCGGGCTGGCCGGCCAGCGGCGGGCGTGCGCCGCCGAGGTAGTCGCAGACCAGCGCCATGGCGTCGGCCGACACCAGCTCGAAGGCCGTGACCTGCGGGCCGGCCAGTTGCTTGGCCAGGCCCAGCAGTTGCACGGCCGCCGCCGGGTGGCTGACGGCCACAAAGGCGGCCGCCACGGCGCGTGGCTGCGGGTAGAGCTTGAGCACTGCGGCCGTGATGATGCCCAGGGTGCCTTCGGAGCCGATGAACAGCTGCTTCAGGTCGTAGCCGGTGTTGTCCTTGCGCAGGCCGCGCAGGCTGGAGTAGATGCGGCCGTCGGGCAGCACGGCCTCGATGCCCAGCACCAAGTCGCGCATGTTGCCGTAACGCAGCACGGCGGTGCCGCCGGCGTTGGTGGCCAGGTTGCCCCCGATCTGGCATGAGCCCTCCGAGCCGATGCGCAGCGGAAACAGGCGACCGGCCGCGTCGGCTGCGGCGCGTGCGCCGCTCAGGGTCACGCCGGCCTGCAGGGTCAGGGTGTCGTTGACTGTGTCCACGGCCAGCACCCGGTTCATGCGGCGCAGGTTGAGCACGATGGCACCCGAGTTCGGCTCAGGCACCGCCCCGCCCATCAGCGAGGTGTTACCGCCTTGGGGCACCACGCGCACAGCGTGGGCGTGGCAGCAGGCCATCACCTGGCTGACCTCTTCGGTGCTGGCGGGCAGCACCACGGCCAGGGCATCGCCACGGTAGAGCTTGCGGTAGTCGGTGGTGTAGCCGACGGTGTCGGCCTTCTCGGTCAGGCAGGCCTGGGGGCCGACGATGCGCGTGAGCGCGGCGATGAATTCAACGGGGGTGGGCATGGGTGTTCAGGCAGAAGGGGCTGGAAGCGGTGGTGCAGGGGCTGGCCATCACCCTCAGTAGGCTGCGCCGGGGGCTGGCGCGGCCACGGTGGGCGCGCTGGTCAGAAAGCTGGCGGCCAGGCGGCGGGCCGCTTGAGCATAAAGCAGCACATCGACGCCGGTGGCGACAAAGGTGCAGCCCAGGTCCAGGTAGCGGCGGGCCAGAGCGGGGTCGGAGGTCAGGGTGCCCGCCGCCTTGCCGCTGGCGATGATGGTGCGCATGGCGCCCTCAATGGCGGCCTGCACCTCGGGGTGGCCTGGGTTGCCGCGGTGGCCCATCGAGGCGGCCAGGTCGGCCGGGCCGATGAACACGCCGTCCACGCCATCGACTTCGCAGATGGCCTGCAGGTGGCTGAGCGCGGTCACGGTTTCGGCCTGCACCAGCAGGCAGATCTCGCTGTCGGCCACCTGCAGGTAATCGCCGCGGGCGCTCCAGCGCGAAGCCCGGCCCACGGCACTGCCCACGCCGCGGATGCCCTGGGGCGGATAGCGGGTGGCGCTGACCACCTGGGCGGCCTGTTCGGCCGTGTCCACCATGGGCACCAGCAGGTTCTGCACGCCGATGTCCAGCAGTTGCTTGATCAGTGCCGTGTCGGCCTGCACCGCGCGCACCACCGGCTGGGCCCGGTAAGGGGCCACCGCCTGCAGCGCGGCCAGGGTGCTGCGCAGGTCATTGGGGGCGTGCTCGCCATCGATCAGCAGCCAGTCGAAGCCGGCCGTGGCACTGACCTCGGCCAGGTAGGGGTCGGCCATGGACAGCCACAGGCCCACTTGGGCCTGGCGTTGTTGCAGGGCGAGTTTGAAGGGGTTGCCGCTGGGCAGGCTGCTTGGGTGTGTCATGGTGTTTGGATGAGTTGGAAGCCGCGGCAGGGCAAGGCCGCGGGGGCTGCAAAAGGAGGTGTTGCGGGCGCGATCGTTGTGCCGGGTTTCAGCCCAGCCCGCCCTGGCACAGGTACTTGATGTGCTGGTAGTCGTCCAGCCCGTGCACCGAGCCCTCGCGGCCATAGCCCGAGGCCTTGACGCCGCCAAAGGGCGCGGCCTCGGCAGCCAGGGCGCCTTCGTTGATGCCCACGATGCCGCAGTCCAGTGCCTCGCCCACGCGCCAGATGCGCGCCGGGTTCTGGCTGTAGAAGTAGGCGGCCAGGCCGTAAGGGGTGCCGTTGGCCAGGGCCAGCACCTCGGCCTCGGTCTCGAAGCGCGACACCGGCACCACGGGGCCGAAGGTCTCTTCGCAGGCGCATTCCATGTCGGGCTGGGCGTCGGTGAGCACGGTGGGAGCGTAGTAGGCGCCGCCAGGGGTGCTCGTTGTACCCGTTGTGCCCATTGCCCCCGTTACATCCGTGCGACTCAGCCGCCGGCCGCCCGTGCGCACCCGCGCGCCCTTGGCCACGGCATCCTGCACGTGGCGTTCGATCTTGGCCACGGCGCGCTCGTTGATCATGGGGCCGATCTGCGAGGCCGGGTCGCTGGCCGGGCCCACCTGCAGCGCGGCCACGCGGGCCACAAGCTTGTCGACAAAGGCTTCATGCACGGCGCTTTGCACATACACCCGGTTGGGGCAGACGCAGGTCTGGCCGCCATTGCGGAACTTGGCCACCATCAGGCCTTCGACAGCGGCGTCCAGGTCGGCGTCTTCGAACACGATGAAGGGGGCGTTGCCGCCCAGCTCCAGCGAGAGCTTTTTGAGCGTGGTGGCCGATTCGCGGGCCAGGTGGCGGCCCACCGGGGTGCTGCCGGTGAAGCTGATCTTGCGCACGCGTTCGTCGGCCAGCCATACATCGACAACCTCGGGGGTGCGCTCGCGCGAGGCCGTGACCAGGTTCAGCACACCGGCGGGCACGCCAGCCTCCTGGGCCAGCTTGGCCAGGGCCAGGGCGGTGAGCGGGGTGTCTTCGGCGGGCTTGGCCACCACGGTGCAGCCGGCGGCCAGGGCGGGGGCGATCTTGCGCGCGATCATGGCGGCCGGGAAGTTCCAGGGCGTTATCACGGCCACCACGCCCACGGGCTCGCGCACGGCCAGCAGGCGCTTGTGGGGGGCCGGGGTGGGGATCACCTCGCCGTTGGCGCGGGTGGCCTGCTCGGCAAACCATTCCACATAGCTGGCCGCGTACAGCACCTCGCCGCGGCCTTCGGCCAGGGGCTTGCCCTGCTCGCGGCTGATCAGGCGGCCCAGGTCGTCCTGGTGGGCCACGATCAGGTCGTTCCAGCGCTTGAGGATGGCGGCGCGATCGCGCGCGGGCAGGGCTTTCCAGGCCGGCCAGGCGGCCTGCGCGGCCTCCAGGGCGGCGCGGGCGTCTTCCTCGCCGCCATCGGGCACGGTGGCGATCAGGCTCAGGTCGGCAGGGTCGTGCACGGCCAATGGGGCGCGGTCGGCTTGCTGGCCGGCACACCAGAGGCCGGCGATCAGGTGGCGGGTTTCGATCAGGTCGGCTCGGCTCAGCGCGAGCGGGTGGGGCACGGTCATGGGTCTTGTCTGAAAAAGGACGGGGCAGGGTGCAAGGCGGGGGGGTCAGCTCACGATGCCCAGGTGCCAGGGCACGAATTCGTGGTCGCCCAGGCCCAGCAGTTCGCTCTTGGTGCGCTCACCCGAGGCGTGGCGCAGGATGGCTTCGAAGATGCGCTGGCCCATGCCGGGCAGGTCCACCTCGCCGTCGAGGATGGCGCCGCAGTTGATGTCCATGTCTTCGCTCAGGCGCTGGTACATGGGCGTGTTGCTGGCCAGTTTGATGGTGGGCGCGGGCTTGCTGCCGAACATCGAACCCCGGCCGGTGGTGAAGCAGATCAGGTTGGCGCCGCTGGCGATCTGCCCGGTGGCCGACACCGGGTCGTAGCCTGGCGAGTCCATGAAGACAAAGCCCTTGCGATCGATGGCCTCGGCATAGGCATACACGCCCTGCAGCGGCGTGGTGCCGCACTTCATGGCTGAGCCCAGCGATTTCTCAAAGATGTTGGCCAGGCCGCCGGCCTGGTTGCCCGGGCCCACCACGCCGTTGAACTGGCCGTTGTGGCCCCGGGTGTACTCGGCCCACCAGGCCAGCTGGTCCAGCAGCTTTTGCCCCACCTCGGGCGAGACGGCGCGACGCGTCAGCATGTATTCCACGCCGTGGATCTCGGGGGTTTCCGACAGGATGGCGGTGCCGCCGTGGCGCACCAGGATGTCCATGGCCTCGCCAAGGGCCGGGTTGGCGGTGATGCCCGAAAAGCCGTCGGAGCCCCCGCACTGCAGGCCGATGCTGATGTGGCTGGCCGGCACGGTCTGGCGCTGGCAGGCGTTGGCCAGGTGCAGCATCTCTTCGATGGCGCGGATGCCGGCTTCGATGGTGACCCGGGTGCCGCCCATGTCCTGCATCACCATGCTGCGCATCAGGCGGCCGCTTTGCAGGCCTTGCGAGTCCATCAGGTCGGCCACCTGGTTGCGTTCGCAGCCCAGGCCCACCACCAGCACGCCGGCCAGGTTGGGGTGGCGCGCGTAGCCGGCCAGGGTGCGGCGCAACAGGTCGAAGTGGGGGCTGGGCGAGGACATGCCGCAGCCCGTGGTCTGGGTGAAGGCGACCACGCCGTCCACATTGGGAAAGGCTTTCAGGCGTTCGGGGGTGAAGTGGGCGGCGATGTGGCTGATGGCCGTGGCCGAGCAGTTGACCGAGGCCAGGATGCCCACGAAATTGCGCGTGCCCACCCGGCCGTCTTCGCGCACATAGCCTTCAAAGGTGGCCTGTTCGGCCGCGCTCACATAGTTGACCGGGCGCACGTCCAGACCAAAGCCCGGGTCGCGGTCGAACTCGGTCAGGCTGAGGTTGTGGGTGTGCACGTAGTCACCGGGCTCGATGTCGCGCCCGGCCACGCCGATCACTGCGTTGTACTTGCGCACCGGCTCGCCCTGGGCAATGCGGCAGGCCGCGATCTTGTGGCCCGCCGGCACCTGGGCGCGGGCCCGGGCGGCCAGCCCGGGCAGGGTCTGGCCCAGCGCGATGGGCTCTTTGGCGATCAGGACATTGTCTGCCGCGTGCAGACGGATCAGGTGGGGGGTGGTGCTCACGTTCAATCAGCCTTTTTCCAGGAGTTCTTTGAGCTTGAGGCGCTCGATCAGTGCGGTGTCGCGCTTGTAGACCTCGGCCACATAGCGCTTGTAGTCGGGGCCGTCCAGGTACATCACGGGGGCGTCGATGCGGGCGGCCACGGCCTTGAACTCGTCGCTGGCCACGGCCTGGCGGAAGGCGTCGCGCAATTTCTTTTCGATGGCCGGCGGCAGGCCGGCCGGCGCGCCGATGCCGTTGGGGGCATCCACCACCACCTTGAAGCCCAGCTCTTGCAGGGTGGGCGTGCCGTTGAAGCGGGGCGTGCGCTGCTCGCCCCAGGTGGCCAGCAGGCGCAGCTTGCCGCCTTCGACGTGGGGCGCCCACGAGCTGGAGTCGGCCAGCATGTCGACCTGACCGCCCAGGGTGTCGTTGAGGGCGGCGGCCCCGCCCTTGTAGGCAATGCCGCTGAGCTGGATGCATGCGGCCATGGCGAACTCTTCCATACCCACATGGGTGGCGCCACCGATGCCGGCGTGGGCGTAGGTCAGCTGGCCGGGGTGGGCCTTGGCGTGCTCGACCATGTCCTTCAAGGTCTTGAAGCGCGAATCGGCGGGCACGGCAATGCCGAAGGTCTGGCCTGAGGTGCGGGCCAGGTAGCTGAAGTCTTTCAGCGGGTTGGCCTGCACCGTGCCCAACTGCGCGAAGCGTGTGACCGAGATCGGGATCTGACCAACGGTGTAGCCGTCGGGCTTGGCGCCGGCCAGGGCTTTCACGCCGATCATGCCGGCCGCACCGGCCTTGTTGTCCACGGCAATGGCTTGCTTGAGGATGCGGCCCGCCACCTGGCAGATGGCGCGCATGGACACATCGGCCGTGCCGCCGGCCGGCCAGGGGCAGATGAAGTTGATGGGGCGGCTGGGGTAGTCGTCAGCGGCAGCGGCAGCGGCCAGGGCGGGCAGGCTGGCAGCCGCGCCGCCGAACAAGGGGGCGAGGGCGGCGCCAGCCAGCCACTCGCGGCGGTTGAGGTGAGGCAGTTTCATGGGGGCAATGTCTCCGTCAGTTGTTTGTTGTCGGGCCGCATGGTGCGCTTTTGATTCATAACCGTCCAATCGATAATTGGAAACTTCTCATGAGGTTTTGCTCATGTAACATCCGCGCATGTCCCACATTGACCGGGCCTTGCGCTCCAACATCAAGCTGCGCCACCTGCAATTGCTGCTGGCGCTGAACGAGTTCCGGCACCTGGGCCGCACGGCCGAGTTTTTGTCGGTCACCCAGCCGGCGGTGTCCAAGATGCTGGGCGAGATTGAGGAGATGCTGGGCCTTCAGCTGTTCGACCGCTCCCGTCGCGGCACCGAGCCCACGGCAGCCGGCCTGGCCATGTTGCGCTTTGCCCGCTCGGTGCTGGCCGACTACGAACGCACCCGCGACGAAATCAGCACCATCGAGCGGGGGGTGGCCGGCCGCGCCCGGGTGGGCGCCATGGTGGTGGGCCTGCCCACGCTGCTGGCGCCGGCCATCGAGCGCCTGAAGGCCGAGTCCTCAGGCGCCACCGTGCTGATCGAAGAGGGCGACCTGACGCACCTGCTGCCCAAGCTGCGCCTGGGCGAACTGGACCTGTTCGTGGGCCGGCTGGAGCCCGGTTACGCCGCCCCAGACCTGCTGACCGAGGCGCTGTACAACGAACCCATGCGCGTGGTGCTGCGCCCCGACCACCCCTTGCTGGCCGGCCCCGTGCCCCCGGGCTGGCATGCGCTGGCCGGCTGCCGCTGGGTGGCCCCGCCGCCCTGGGCCTCGATGCGCGTGAAGCTGGAGCAGCAGTTCTTCCGCCTGGGCCTGACCCCGCCGCTGGATGTGGTCGAGACCGCTTCTTTTCTGGGCCAGCTGACCTTGCTGCGCGACCAGGGCGCCGCCGCCCTGATGGCCGATTCGGTGGCCCGGCACTTTGCGGCGCTGGGACTGCTCACCCCGCTGCCCCTGGAGGTGGAGGCCGAGGTGCCCGCCGTGGGCCTGATCACCCTGCGCGGGCGGCCCTTGACGCCGATCACCCAGCGCCTGGTGAGCCTGCTGCGGGCGGTGGCGGGGGAGCGGGCCTGAGGCCGTCGTCAGCGGGCCCGCCGTGGCCCTGGCGCGCGCGGCGGGTGGCCTTCCGCGAGCAAGCCTCTAGCCCTTGCCCGGTTGGCGGCGCTGGACCCACAGGCCGGTCATACCCAGCAGGGCCGACAAGGCCAGCAGACCCCAGGGCGACAGGGCTGGCACCGAGGCTGTGGCGGGCAGGATGGCCGGGATGATGGGGTCTTGGATCTGGCCGTTGATCGAAGCGTCGGTGTCATAGGCGCCCCCATCGGTCAACGAGAACGTGATCTTCGTCTTGTTGCCCACTTGCGTCACGGACGTCGCCACGTTGACCCACTGCTGGGTCAGTCGGTTTTTCTTCAGCGCCCCATTGATCTGGGCGTTGTAGGGCAGGTACAGCTCGAACGACTCGGTGCTGCCGCCGGCCACCACCGGGATGCCCGAGGCAGTGAAGGAAAAGGCGCCGTAGGGCGCCGTCGTGGTCGAGACGGGTGCGTCGGAGGGGAGGGTGCTGGCCGACACCGCGCTCAAGGGGCGGCCATTCACGCTTACCACCGTGGCATACCCACCGCCGATCGCCGTGGGCAGAGAGGTCACGTTGGCCTGAAGGCTGTCCAATGTGCCGTCGCCGTTGCCGTCACCGGTGCTTCCGCCGCTGGGGTTGCTCACCTGGTTCTCGGTCGAGTCGGTCACGCCATCGGTGTCCACATAGCTCGCCGTGCTGCCCAGGCTCACCGTGTCCAGGCGGCTCTTGCGGTAGGCATCGTTCAGGTCTTTGGCCGCATTGCCGTCGCCATAGAAGACCACATCGCCCGAGTCGCTGAGGATGCCGATCTGCGAGCTGTCGCTCAGCGCGGTGGAGGGCTCGATCAAACCCTCTGGCGACGCGGCCATGCCACCCAGCAGCGTGGTCAGGGCGGTGCTGCGCAGCGCCAGGTTGGTGGCTTCGCCGTTGGAGCCGACGCTACCGTCCCAGGTGTAGAGCCGGAAGTCTTTGGGTGCGACACCGGTGGCGCCGTCCGATGGGCCTGCGATGATCAGGTATTGGTTGTCCACGGTGCGCCGGATTTCACGGATGCCCCGGCCACCGAGGTTCAACCGGATGGGGCTGCCGAAGGTGGCACTGCCGGCCGTGCCCCCATTGGCCTGCAGCAGGCCGCTGAAATTGCTCACCGGGATCAGCAGGGCATGGGTGCGCCCCGAACTGTTGCCTGCCGTGACGGCCGATTGCCCCGGCGCCGCCACCAGCGGGGCACGAAAGCCCAGCCAGGCGGCCGAGTTGTCAGGTGACACCGTCATGCCTTCGATGCTGAAGCCATCCAGGTTGGCCGATTCGGGTGCCAGACCCGAGGCCGCGCTGGCGGTGAGGCCCAGGTAGCCGGCGCCCAGTTGATGCCCGTTGGCGTTGTCCCAGCTCAGCAGGTCAGTGCGCAGGTGCTTGTAGTAGCCCACGAAGCTCAGGTTGGTGCTGGCCCCGGTGCCGCTCAGATCGGTGGCGAAAAGGCGCCAGCGGTCCGGGCGGATGCCGCCATTCTTGTTGTTGCTGTGCGAGCCGATCCAGTAGGCTCTAGAGCCCAGCGCGAAGCCGGCCTCCAGATCGGATTCGCCGTCGCAGGACGAGCCGCTGATGCCCTCGCAATTCGAGCCAGAGCCAACGCCCATGGTGCCGCCGATGGAGGCCAGCGTAAACACCGTCACAGCCGGGCCTGAGCGGCTTCGGTCGAACAACATGATCTGATTGGCGGGCTCGTCATCGGCCATCAGCACGTAGTTGTCGTCGACCTTGACCGCGGTTGACAGGTCGGATCGGCCGCTGGGCCAGACGGTGTTGGCGTTGGCTGTGGCCGAGCTGCTGGCTGCATATTTGATGACGCGGGTGGCGCTGGCATTGCCATCGTTGCGTACCGTCACTGTGATGTCGGCGTAGCCCACGGCTGCCGGGGTGATGCGCAGCGTGACCGTGCCGTTGTTGTTGGAGACGGCCAGGCCGCTGTTGGGCACCACCGTTGTATTGCTGCTGCTGGCCGTCACGCTCAGGGCGCCCGCGGCGGTCACGCTATCCGATACCGAAAAGTCCGTACCTGTGTTTGCGTAATAGTCTCGGCTGTCGCCCACCACGCCCGACAAGGGGGTGTTGTTGCTCAGGCCGGTGACCACAGGAGGTGTGCCGCAAGAGCCCGCATTGAGCGGCACCTGGCGCACGTCTGAATAGGCGCTGGCGCCACCGTCGTTGATGGCCAGGACGCGGTAGCTTACGCACACATCGCCCGAGAGGCCGGTGATCGCCTGGCTCAGGGACGAGGCTGCCAGGGCAATGCCCCCGCCGCCACTGGTGCCGTCCGCGCGCAGCAAGGTGCTGAAGCTGTCGGTGGACACCTCCAGCACAAAGGCGGTGGCCGCGGCCACCGTCTGCCAGTTGGCCGTGAGGCCGCTGCCCGATACGCTGGTGGCCGCCTGGGTCACTGGCGCCACCGGCGCGGTGGTGGTGGAGCGGCGGCCGGGCGAGCCGACATCACCGTTGCTCGCCACACTGCCAAAGCTGTCTGAGGCGGCTGACAAGGTTGAGGCCGTGTTGTTGCTCGACCATTCGAAAGACACGCCGGTGGTGGCAGCGCCAAAAGTCTGCCGGGTCAATTCGTTGCCACTGCCGTCAAACACCACCACCCCATCACCGCTGCCGCCCAAACCGACGCCTGAGCCGCTGTAAGTGCCCACGCGCGCCCGGGCAAAGGGGGAACCCCATTTGGTTCGAAAGGCGGTCACCGCGGAGGCATTGCCCTCGATGAAGATCACGGATTCACCCGGCCCGATGGCGTCCAGGCCCGCCATGGCCACCGCCGCGGCGAACGAAAAGCTGTTGTCGTCCATCTTCAGTCCGCTGAGGCTGACGGTGGAACTGCCGGTGTTGGTCAGTTCGAACCAGTCGGCGGTGGAGGTGGTCGCGCTGCTGGACATCACCTCGGTGATCACCAGATCGGCTTGGGCCGGCAAGGTGGCCAGGGCCAAGGCCAGTGAGAGGGCGCAGGGCAGGAAGCTCTTGGATGCCATGGGTGCTCGGATGGGAGAGAACAAAGCTCCAGCATCCTGCCTTTCAATGACATGGTCATGTCATCCCACCAGCCCGGGCGGCCACCGAGACCTCAGATGGACGGGCGCGTGTTGCTTGGCCTGCTTTGGTCCCGTGTGGCCAGCCAGCACAACACGGCGCCACCGCACACCATGCCGGTGCCCAGCCAGAAAGCGGGCGTCAAGGGCACCTGCAGCAGGGCCGCGGCCAGCGCCGCCGAGAACACCGGCGTGAAATACGAGGCGCCGGCCAGCACCGTGACGTTGCCGTGCAGGATGCCCACGTTCCAGGCGCCATAGCCCAGGCCCATGGCCGCAGCGGCAAACGCCAGGTGGATGCCGGTGGACAGGCTCCAGTGCATGGGCTCGCCGCCCTCGATGAGGTACTTGGCCCACAGGCTGAGGGCGGTGAGCGTGACGAACAGGGTGATGGCGTTGCGGCCACGCGCCATGCGGGCGGTGACCGTGCAGTAGGCTGCCCACAGCAGGGCGCCCAAAAAGGCCAGCCCGTAGCTCAAGGGGTTGCGCTGGATGTTGGCCAGCATGCCGGCCCAGTCCAGCCCCTGTTCACCGGCCAGCACGCGGCAGATGCCCGCCAGGGCGATCAGCACGCCCGGCACGATCAGGCCGTTGGCGCGCTGCCCATTGAAGGCAATGGCGGCCAGCAGGGTGAAGGTGGGCCACAGGTAATTGACCATGCCGACCTCGATGGCCTGTTGGGCCGTGTTGGCGTAGCCGATCGACAGTGACAGGCACCACTCGTAAGCCACGAACAGCAGGCTGCCCCAGCCCAGGTAGGCCCGGGGGATGGCGCGCAGCGGGGTGAAGCCCGCCGTGAGGGCCAGCAGCAAGGCCCCCAGCGTGTAGATCATGGCCGCGCCCCCGGTGGCCCCCAGGCCCGTGCTGACGCTGCGGATCAGCCCCACGACCGAAGACCAGAGAACAATCGCGATGAGGCCGACCAGGGTGGCGTTGCGGATACTGAGTGGGGGACGAGGCATGGCCGGGATTATCCAAGCCCGATCCGGCCCTGATGGGGTGTAGCGCTTTCTGATGCTCGCGGTTGTGGTGCTTGAAAAAAACTGATGCAAGCTTATCCATCCGGCCAGCGATCCCGTTGGTGGATAACATGGCGCCCAATTTGCAAACCCGCCGGCACACCCCGACGGGGTGACAAGACGGGGTGGCTGCCTCACCAGGGCGGCACACCAACGCGATACCCGAGACAAGAAAGCATTCAACATGGCGATCCACGCCTTTCAGCCGGCCCACTTTTTGGCTGTGCTGGCCCTTCTGCACCGGGCGCCGCCTGCGGCCCGGGCACGACACCCTTTCTCTATCCCCCAGTCCCCCAAGCTTTGATGGCGCGCCGCTCCTGAGCGCTGCTCTGGCTCCCCATGGCTTTGCGCTGTGGCGCGCCCGCTGCATGGTGCTGGCCAAGGCTTGGCTGCCTGGCGTGTCGCTCCTTCTTTCTACCTTGGTCTTTTCCTTTTTCAACCACGACTCACGAGGACGTTTCCATGAAAAAAATCCTGTTCAACATGAGCGCTGTCGCTCTGGCTTTGACGGCGGTGGCCGCCCAGGCGCAGGAGCGCATCCGCATCGGCTTCATGAGCCCGATCACCGGGCCGCAGGCCGCCAACGGCATCGATAACCGCGACGGCGCCCAATTGGCCATCAAGGAGCTCAACGCCAAGGGCCTGAAGGTGGGCGGCAAGCCGGTGCTGTTCGAGCTGGACATCCATGACGACGTGGCCGACCCCAAGCAGGGCGTGCAGGTGGCCCAGACCCTGGCCGACAAGAAGGTCAAGTTTGTTCTGGGCCCCTACAACTCGGGCGTGACCGTGCCGGCCGCGCGGGTGCTCAATGAGTCTGACGTGGTGGTGCTGACCGTGGCGTCGAACCCCAAGGTGACCGAACTGGGCTACAACAACCTGTTCCGCATCGGGGCCAGCGACAACCAACTGGGCGCCAAGATGGCCACCTACGCCGCGCAAGATCTCAAGGTCAAGACCGTGGCCGTGATCGACGACCGCACCGCCTACGGCCAGGGCGTGGCCAAGGAATTCACCGAGCAGGCCAAGCGCCTGGGCCTGAAGGTGGTGGCCAATGAATTCACCACCGACAAGGCCACTGATTTCAGCGCCATCCTGACCAATGTGCGGGCCTCCAAGGCCGAGGCCGTGTTTTTTGGGGGCTACTCGCCTCAGGGCGGCCCGATGCTGCGCCAGATGCGTTCGCTGGGCCTGACCGTGCCGCTGCTGGGTGGGGACGGCATCTGCTCGTCCGAGACCGCCTCCCTGGCCCAGGTCTCAGGCGATCTGAACACCTTCTGCACCCAGGGCGGCTCGATGCTCGACAAGAGCGACAAGGGCCAGAAGTTCGTCGAGCGCTACCGCGCCGAGTACAAGCGCGACCCGCTGACCTACGCCGCCGCCTTCTACGACGGCATGTACCTGCTGGCTGGCGCCATCGAGGCTACCCAATCGCTGGACGCCAAGAAGATCGTGCAGGCCATCGCTGCTGGCAAATACGCGGGCGTGACCGGCGAGTTTGCCTACGACCCCAAGCACGACCTGAAGTCGTCGGCCGTCACGGTCTACACCTTCAAAGGCAAGGACGTGGTGCCGCTCAAGAGTCTGTGATGGGCGCGGGCTGGCGCCCTTACTCCCGTCCTCAGGGCGCCGGAGCAGGCGCCGGCGTGGCCAGGGGCTGGCCTTTTTCCACCACATAGACGCCGACCAGCTTGATCGGCGCCTGGCCGTGGTTGATGGCGTTGTGCACCACCCCGGCCGGGATCACAAAGGCCTCACCGGCCGCCACCTTGCGTGCGGGCTGGCCCGCCATCAGCAGGGTGGCTTCGCCCTCTTGTACATAGCTGATCTCGTCACCGGGGTGGGTGTGCCAGCCGGCGGCATTGCCCGGGCTCACCTCCACCCGGGCCACTACCGCCTCGCGGTTGGCGACCGACACATCGGCTTTGGTGACCAGGGTGCGGGTCAGCCCTGAGGCCTGGGCCAGACACAGCGGTGCGGCGACCAGGCAAGCCAGGCCGACGAGGGAGCGTTGAAGCAATGGGGACATGAATGAAACCTCCTGTGTTGTGCAGCAGGCAGTATGGGAGTGCCGAGCCGCAATGCACTCCGGGTTTTTGCCGAGGCGGCCGTCAGGGGCCCTCAGGCAGACCGAGCCACGCGGGGATGTGCCGCTGGCGATGCAGCACGCGCCAGACATCGATGTGGTCTGATTCGTCGGTGTAGAACACCATGTAAGGGAAGCGCGTCAGAGGCCAGGCACGCAGTCCGGGCAGGCGCAGTTCGTGCGCGTAGCGAGGCGAACCGGTGGCAGGGTGGAGCGAAACGTGGCCGTATGTTTTTTCCAAGGCTTCAATGAAACCCAGAGCCACCTCCTGACCGGCTTCGTTCAGGTAGTACGTCACCGTCTCTTGAATGTCTTGCTGGGCCTGCATGCGTGCGATGACCGCCCGCTGCGTCACGCTTTGGCCCGAGGAATGTCGCTCTGAACGACTTGTTGTCGAAGCGCATCGAAATAAGCGGCGTCTGCCGGTACGCCAGCGCCGGATTCGACGCCGGCCAGCAGCAGAGCACGCAACTGTTCGCGCTCCTGTTCCTTGTGGATCAGTTCGTGCACGTATTCGCTGTTGGTGGCATAGCCACGCTGGCTGACCTGCTCGTCGACAAAGGCCTTCAGGGCTTCAGGGAGTGAAATGGTCATGGTGCTCATGGCAACAGACTATGGGTGTTGGCAGACTTTGGCAAGAATCAGGTGTGACAGAACGCAATTGCAGCCAAGACCGTCAAGCCCGCACCGCCCGGCTCGCCAAATCCAGGAAGGCTGTGCGCTCTTCCTCGCTCAGGGGCCCGAGGATCTCGTTCTGCAACTCCTGAACGATGGGCAGCAGCGCGGCGTGGATGCGGGCCCCTTCTGGGCTGAGCGAGAGTTCGCGTGCACGGCGGTCGCGCTCGCTGACGATGCGTTTGACCCAGCCCTTTTGTTCCAGCCGATCGATGACCCCGCCGATGGTGGCGCGGTCGTAGGCAATCAACTCGGCCACGGTGGCCTGGTCGGTGTCGGGCTGGGCCTGGATCGCGTCGAGCGCGGCAAATTGAACCGGTGTCAGGTCATAGCCTGCGGCCTGCGTGCGTTGGGTGAACACCTGGGTGGACTGCTGGTGCAGGCGCCGTATCAGGTGCCCCGCCATGTCAAGTGAGTTCATGCCTGCGCTCCGGGGTGGGGTCTTGGGGGGGGGATGTAAGGGCTGTTTTGGTAAGTGTACTTATTTAATTGACAACAAATAGTAAGCATGGATATTATTTGCATACACATCGGCAAACCCCAGCCGGTATCCAGCCAATCCAAGGAGACAAGCCATGCAGTTCTACAAAAACGGATTCCGAGGCGGCAGCCCCGACATCAAGCCAGCCGCACCCAACCGCCGCAACCGGGGCATCAACGAGCCCCTGCCTGAGCAGGTGGACGTGCTGATCGCCGGCACCGGGCCGGCCGGCCTGTGCCTGGCGGCCCAGCTGGCGCAGTTTCCCGAGATCGAGACGATGATCATCGAGCGCATGCCCAGCAACATCATCAAGGGCAAGGCCGACGGCATCAACACCCGCACGATGGAGATGTTCCAGGCCTTCGGTTTCGCCGACAAGGTCAAGCGCGAAACCTACTGGGTGAACCAGACCGCGTTCTGGATGCCCGATCCGGCCAACCCTCAACACATCAAGCGCGTGGGCCGGGTACAAGACGTGGCCGATGACAGCTCGGAGATGCCGCACATCCTGATCAACCAGGCGCGCCTGCACGAGCTGTTTCTGGAGGTGATGAAGAACTCGCCCTCGCGCCTCGAGCCCGATTACAGCTGGGAGATCGTCAACCTCACGATCGACCCCGACACTGACGATCACCCTGTGACCGTCACCCTCAAGGACGCCAGCGGCGTGAACTGGGGCGCCACCCGCACCGTGCGCGCCAACTACGTGGTGGGTTGCGACGGCGCGCACTCGGCGGTGCGCAAGGCCATCGGTGGCGTGTTGCATGGTGATGCCGCGCACCAGGCCTGGGGTGTGATGGACATCCTGGCCAACACCGATTTCCCCGATGTGCGCCAGAAGTGCCTGATCTCGTCGGCCCAGGAGGGCAATGTGCTGATCCTGCCGCGCGAGGGCGGCTATGTGTTTCGCATGTATGTGGAGCTCGACAAGCTGCGACCCGACGAGAAGGCGGCCAGCCGCAAGTTCACCCAGGACGACATGATTGCCGCGGCCAACCGCATCATCCGGCCCTACGCGATCGATGTGAAAGAGGTGGTCTGGTGGTCGATCTATGACATCGGCCACAGCATCACCGACAAGTTCGACGACGTGCCCGAGGGCAGCGATCGCAACCCCCGCGTGTTCACCGCGGGTGATGCCTGCCACACCCACTCGCCCAAGGCGGGCCAGGGCATGAACGTGTCGATGCAGGACACCTTCAACCTGGGCTGGAAGCTGGTGCACGTGCTGCAGGGCCGGGCCGATGCCAGCCTGCTGCGCAGCTACTCCAAAGAGCGCCTGACCGAGGCCCGCCGCCTGGTCGAGACCGACCACGAGTGGGCCCGCATCATGTCGGCGCCCACCACCCAGGCCGAGCGCGACGGCACGGAAGAGCCGCGCATCATCCGCCAGTTCAAGCAGAACCTCGAATTCACGGGCGGCACGGCTGTCAAATACGACGCCTCGACCTTGATCGCGGCCCCCAAGTACCAGGCCTTGGCGCTCGGCGAGGAGATCGGGCGTCGTTTCCACTCTGCCCCGGTGGTGCGGCTGGCCGACGCCAAGCAGATGCAACTGGGCCATGTGGCCGAGGCCGACGCGCGCTGGCGCCTGTATGCCTTTGCCGGCCAGGCCGACAGCTCCGCGCCCGGCTCGGCCATCCATCGCCTGGCTGATTGGCTGGAAGCCGATCCGGCCTCGCCCGTGCGCCGGCACACCCGCCCAGGCGAAGACATCGACGCCGTGATCGACTTCCGCGCCATCTTCCAGCAGACCTTTGACCAGTTGGCCTACGAGCACATGCCCTCGCTGCTCAAGCCCAAGACCGGCCGGCTGGGCCTGCAGGACCACGAGAAGGTCCTCTGTGTCGACCACAAGGGCGCGGGCGATATCTTTGACATGCGCGGCATCGACCGGGCCCGCGGCTGCATCGTGGTGGTGCGCCCGGACCAGTACATTGCCCACGTGCTGCCCCTCGATGGTTTTGACGAACTGACGGCCTTCTTCGCGCCCATCCTGCGCTGATCCGTCTGAACTCAAGCTGCTCGCTCACGCGGGCAGCTTTGTTTTCTGCATAAGAAGCGTCGCAAATATTCGTTTTTCAACACAGCCTGGGCACGAACAATGGCGCCACCATGACCCGTGTCAAGACAGGCTGAGCTGGCGTTGCTGAAGCTGCTCAGGCAGGCTGTTGCGCGCACCGGTCAGATCGGTTCCACGATTCTTTCCAGGAGTGCCAAACATGAGCCAGACCTTGCGGCTGCCCGATGGGGCGCTGGCCCAGGCTGCCCCCGCCCCGGGGGCACCCGTTGCGGGCGCCTTGCCCGGCGGGCAGGTGCGGCTGTTGCATAGGGCAGGGCGGGCGCTGCGCCCCTGGTTGCTGCCCTGGGCCGTGCCCCTGCTGCTGCTCTTGCTGTGGTGGGTGGCTGCTCGGCAGGGTTGGATTGCTCCGCAGGTGCTGCCTTCGCCCGAGGATGTGGGCACCACCCTGGTTGACTTGGTGCGCAGCGGCGAGATGGCCGACAACCTGTGGATCAGCGCGCAGCGGGTGCTGTTCGGCTTTGGCGTGGGTGCCTCGGCCGGCTTGCTGCTGGGTGTGGGCATGGGCCTGTCGCCGCGCTTCAAGGATTATGTTTACCCCCTTTTCAAGGCCTTCAGCCAGGTGCCCGTGCTGGGCTGGCTGCCGTTGCTGATGCTGCTGGTCGGCATTGACGAGGCGCTGAAGATCATCCTCATCTCCAAGGCCGCGCTGGTGCCGGTGGCGCTGAACACCGCCAAGGGCATCGAAAACGTGCCCAACCGCTACGTCGAGGTGGCACGGGTGTTCGGCTTCACGCGCTGGCAGCTGCTGTCGCGGGTGGTGTTCCCGTCC
>Ga0208888_100316_pt1 | contig 24775 bp, 19 predicted proteins | sample LakWasM115_HOW13_2_FD_183929 | JGI IMG/M metagenome (GOLD analysis project Ga0208888, IMG submission 183929) | Freshwater sediment methanotrophic microbial communities from Lake Washington under simulated oxygen tension - Sediment Metagenome... | ecosystem: Environmental > Aquatic > Freshwater >...
AAATTATGGCAAGACAGAAAGGCATAATTAAATTGAAAGGGACTATCGGGGATATTACCTTTTACAAGACTTCGCAAGACGGGCATTTGGCTCGCGAGAAGGGAGGAATTGATGCTAGCCGAATTAAGAATGATCCTGCTTTTCAGCGAACGCGTGAGAATGGCTCTGAGTTTGGACGTGCTGGTCGGGCAGGGAAAACGCTCAGAATTGCTCTTAGAGCTTTGTTGATTAATTCTGCCGATGGTAGAATGGTTAGTCGACTCACCCAACAAATGGTTCGAGTTATTCAAGCGGACTTGGTTAACGAGAGAGGTCTGCGAAACGTTATTGACGGTGAGGCCGAATTGTTGGAGGGTTTTGAGTTTAACATCCGCGGGAAGCTGGGCACTAGTTTGTATGCGCCTTATACGGGCGCTATAGACCGTATTACTGGTGAAATTACGGTGGATATCCCGCCATTTGTGCCGGTTAACATGATTGTGGCGCCTTCGGGAACTACACACTACAAAATCATCTCTGGCGGGGCTAGCATTGATTTTGAGGCAGAGGTATTTGACGTACAAACCTCGGCAACGGCGATTCTCCCTTGGGACGCAGTGGCTACTGTGGCGGTTGCTCATACCAATCAGGTGTTGGCGAATAGTACCAAACCTTTGTTTTTAGCCTTGGGTATTGAGTTTTACCAAGAGGTAAATGGCCAAATGTATCCGTTGAAAAATGGTGCGTTTAACCCGTTGGCTTTGGTGAAAGTTAGTGGTTTGTAGGATGGTTCTCATCCTGAATAGAAAGTATTTCCCTGACGGAACTAATGGAAAACTTGAATGTGAGGGCAAATTCATTTGTAATACCATTGAATTGCCATGGAAGGAAAACGAGAAAAGAGTTTCCTGCATTCCGGAGGGGGAATATTTTTTAAAGAAGCGGTACAGCCAAAAATTTCATTGGCATTTGGAAGTGATTGCTGTAAAAAATAGAAAGTTGATTCTATTTCATCCTGCCAATAATGCTTTGAAAGAATTAAACGGCTGTATAGCGCCTGTGACGAAGTGGAGTGGACCTGGATTAGGGCTTCAATCTCGTAAGGCATTTACTAAGCTAAAACGCTTGGTTTATGGTGCTTTAGATAGCACCGAAAACGTAAAATTAATTGTTCAATCTTAAATTTAAATGATCATGAAAAATATTTTTAGAGCAACAGCTCAAACCTCAACATTTTTAAAAAGCATCTCACTTTTGATGCTGGTTTTTATGGTAATCTTTGCTGTTGCTAGTTGTGAAAATCAAACTAAATCTTCTTCAGTTGTAAAAAGTGAAGTGGTTTCAGCATCTGAAGTTGCAAATGGAGTTATCCCAGTAGCTGCGGACTCTTTGTTAATTGATCTTGGTGACAATGCGAAAATCGAAAATCGAAGTGTTTGTTTTGGCGGCAACTATGCTGTTCAAGAAAGACACAATTTGGTAATTGGCGGAAATACCGCCGGCAGTACTCCACCCAGAAATTTAATAGAATCAAAATTTGGTAACGACCAAAACTTTGAGATTGGTGGAGATTATGTCCAGCGAAAACTTTATGCTATTGGTGGAAGTCAAGCTCCTCCGCGACAATTGTCACAGATTGGAGGCAATCAACTGGCGCCGCGACAATTGTCTGGGATTGGAGGAACAACTGATTTGACTGGTTCTAGTGAAATTGGTGGGCAGTATGCCCCGAGATCCTAATTGATCAAAGAATGTTCTTGTAAAAAGAGTAGTAGAAATTAGTGTAATCTTAAAACCAATCGTTATGAATATTGTAAAACGAGCGAAAGCTCCCACACCGAAATTTTTTAAAGTGCTTCGAAATATTGGGTTGGTTTTGGCGACTGTTGGTGGTACCATTATGGCGGCGCCTGTTGCTTTGCCTGTGGTGGTCAGTGCTGCAGGTGGTTATTTGGCGGTTGCTGGCGGCGTATTGTCGGCGGTGAGCCAATTGACCACAACCGAATCCGAAATTCATGTCGGCAAGTAACCCCCTGTTGATGGGTACTGCAGGCGGTACCTTTTTGAGTATTGTTCCGAATATTCATTCGGCAGATGTTTTGAAAACTGTGGTTTTGGCAGTTGTTGGTGCCGTTGTCAGTTTCCTAATATCTTGGGTACTTAAAACAGTAATTAAGAAGCACAAAAAATAGTTTGACTCTTGTTGTGGTGACTTTTGGAGTTGAATGGAAAAGCCTGGTTGTAAAACTGGGCTTTTATATTTACAGACTATTGATAAAAGGTCAGTATATTGTTGTCAATCAAAATATATTGGCTTGTGTACGAGGGGTTGACTGGGCTAGGTAAGCATTGCTATACCGTAAAAAAGGATTGCCCCGTACACTTTATTTCTCATGAGTCTGAACAGTACTTAAGGCGGTTTAACCAGCCAGGATAAAACAAAAGATTAGACGAAGGGGATATTAGTCAATTATGCTAAATCAAACTTTATGTCTATTACAAAACAATCCGTGGGGATCGACATCTCCAAAGACACCTTCACCGCTTGCGGTTGCTCACATCAGTCAGATGGGAAATTAATTTTTTCAGAGGTTAAGAACTTTACAAATGAACCTACCGGTTTTAATCAATTGTTGCGTTGGGTAAAGGGCTTCGCAGCACCAGGAACCGAAGTTGTTTTCTTGATGGAAGCAACCGGAGTTTATTATGAATCATTGGTGCATCATCTCTTTAAGATCAAGAAGAAAGTAGTTGTTGTTTTGCCAAACACTTCCAAACATTATTTTGCCAGCCTGAATGTAAAGAGTAAGACCGATGAACTTGATGCCCGCGTGTTGAGCAGATTTGGCGTGGAGCGTATCCATAGATATTGGATTGCACCAAGTCCGGTAATGTTGCAGTTGAGAAACCTTACCAGATACCACTTACAGCTTCAAGAGCAAAAAACTGCTTTGGGAAACATCAAACACAGCAAAGATTCAGCCCATGAGGTTCAGAAATTTATCATGCAAAGCAACAAAAGGCTTATCAAGCAAATTGATGTTCAGCTTGTAAGCTGCAAGACTGAAATAGAGCGATTGATTAAATCAGATGTTGAGTTATCTGAAAAGATTAGAAAATTACTGACCATCAAAGGTGTTGGACTGATGACCGTGGCAACAATTGTGGCTGAAACATTAGGCTTTGAACACTTTAAAAGCGCAAAACAGGTGGTAAGCTACGCTGGGTATGATGTAGTTCAGAGGGAATCCGGAACATCTATAAAAGGTAAAACCCGAATATCTAAGAAGGGTAACAAATATATCCGAAATGCACTATTCTTTCCAGCATTGGTGGCGACCCGGTTCAATCCTGACCTTAAAACAACATATATGCGGATTATCGCTACAAAGACTTCTAAAATGATTGGACAGGTTGCAATCCAGCGCAAACTCTTGGTGCTTATCTATACGCTCTGGAAAACTAATTCCAATTACATACCAGGTTATAATGAAGTAGCCTCAACCAAAATGGCCGAGGCTACGCTAGATAGCTATTTATAAATAAACAACTTCTTTGTCTACCAAAAATAAATCTTTAAAATTACTTGCATATTAAAACAGTACCTTTTTTTGTTTCAAACATCAACGTTTCCTTGCTAGAGCTAGTGGCGACTTATGGAAAGCTTTTTTCCATAACCGCTCAAGCGAAGTTATGAAAAGTAAACGAACAATTTACCGAAAAACTAGCCACCAGTTTTAACAAGTGTTAGGTGGCGTTTTTCTTTTCCTGAATTTTTATCAAATATCTGATCATTGCCACGCCTACATAAAAGGCAAATTCTCCATCTGTCGTTACTAGATTTGAATGCATACTAGAACCGTGTCTTACCGCTGGAGTTGCATTTGCAAAGACATAATATTTTTCCAAAATTGGTATTAGCATTTCTGGCAACGCTTTTTCTTTTCTAATTTCTTTAATTACATCTCCGAGCGTTGAAGCATTAGGATAAATAGTACGACCAGTACTTTCAACTGCACTAACAATTTCCTTTATTCCATTTTCTGTATCAGTTGGAAACGAAAATATATATTTAAACGCTTTTTTGTAATGTACTCTTGCGGGTTCTAAAGAATCAATTAATTTGCCTTCTACTTGATTTAATAATTTGTTGAGTACTTCTGGAACTTTTTTCATTAAATCACCTTGCTCATTTAGCTCCCAAACGATATTATCTTCTTTGAAAAGCTCGTTGACTTTGGTCATGTACGTTGAAAAACCAAACTTTTTGAGTTTTTCAGCTTCAAAGATGTATTCGCCTTCGTTTTCTTTTAATTTTTTACCAACTAGTTCTACTAAGTCATAGAAATAATACCATTCAACATTTTTAATTCTATAAATTAAATTATCTTGACAAAACCAAGAATCTAAGTCTTGATCATCCATCTCAATCCGACATGACAAAGTGAAATCGTTATGCAAAGTTTTTATTCCAATTGGTCTGTCTTCATTATTAGGATATCTTGAATCTAAGTCTACGTACAGTAAATCTGTAAGAATACCATTTATGTACAATAATCTTGTCCATTCAGGAGCGTCTTCCATGATTTCTTGACCGCCAATTTTATCGTATCCATACTTTCTAGAAAATTTGCTCATTTGTTCTTTTGTATTAAATTATCCAATTGTCTCAGTTTCGATTAAAATGACACCTAACGAATTAATACATCCAAAAAACTACTCCCTACATTAGAAAAAGGTGTGATAGGTCTTAAAAACGCTGAAAATGTATTGTCCTCAAATTTATAGAATTAATTTATTAAAAGATCTGCTAGACTAAGTTGTTTTTCAATTAACGTGAAAAGAATATGTCAAAATACGTTTATTTTTTGGACCGATTGAAAGGAAAGTAAAGTTGAGAAAATGAGCTTTTTTATTTAAGAATAACCTTTTATTTGAAATAATGATAAAAAAGTACCCTAGTGCTTGCAATATCTATGCAAAATAACTCTTCTCATGTCATTTATAAGAGCTAAATTTTGATGAAATTGGGCTTCTTTTTCTTCTAACAACCTAAGTGCTTTAACTTGTTTTTGATGCAATTCGAACTCGTCTAACATTTCCACTACTTTTTCATTGAATTCTTTTTGAAAGTCGCGCAGTCGTAAAAAAGGAATTACGGACCCAATGAGGTATTGGTGCCAGTATTTTGACTTCCAAAGGCTGTAGGCTAACCAGTAGACTGTTTCGGCTTCTTCTTCGCAAGGGAATACTATTACAAAACTATTCGTGAAGGGTTCCTTTTGAGGTTTTCCACTGTTGAGTCCTTTGTTGAGAATGTAGATTTTGGATCCTGGATAGATGGTGTCGGGCTTTCGGGTTTTGATTCTGTAGTTTGGCATGGCTTTGAATTTAAAGTGGTACGTTATCAGATATGCATCGCCTCGCTCAGCAAGGCTGCGCGCTAAAATTTTTTAAAAGAAAAAAAGAAAAAAAAGAAAGTTGTTCTGCTAGCGGAAGCTTCGAATAAGGCAAGTTTTTTCAAAAAAATACTACCCGGCTCTTTAGTCAAATTGTGAAATGAGGATGATTGTTTTGTTATCAATCAATTTTCTAAGTGGTTGATATTGAGGGTGGAGATTTTTTTTGTAAAACCCGTAGGGCTTGAACTTGCCGCTTTGAAGCTGCAGCTGACCTTTGCTTTCTTTTATTTATTTTTTTGTTTTTCCAGATTAGAATCGAAAGTTGTTGTAAGGAAGAATGTCGGGGAAATTAGGTCTTGAAAAAAGGTTTTTGGCAGAGGCTTAGCGTTGGCTGGCGCGATAGAAAGGGTACCGCTTTATGCCTGCAAAAGGATTTCTTGAAAGATAATTGCTTTTTTCAATGCCCTGATTACTATGCATACTAAGCACCTCGAATATGTTCGGTGCGACAAAAAATTGTGCAGAGCGAGAATGATCAGGGCATTGAGTAAAGCAATACTAATAAACGCTTCCTTTTGCAGGCATAAAGCGGTACTCTTACTAGGGGTGGTTTTGAGGCAGTGGGTGCTGAGTGAGTGGTTGTTAGTTGATGGTTGATGTAGAAAGTGGTTTTGGAAATGTAACAGCACTTACTGCCGCCCGGACTTTCTAAAAACCTTTTTTTATTTCCTATAAATGGGGTGGCGGGGAATGTGGACTTACGTAAGATGTTGCTAGAATAAAATTATAGTTTTTATAGATAGTTGGATTTTAAATTACCAAGTTATTTAGATAGAAGTAAGGATGAAAACGGGGTTTGCGAAGGGCGGTTTTTTGCGTAGCCGGGTGATGCGATGGGAGCTCCGCAAAAAGTTGCCCTGGAGCGAACCCCTCGCGCGATGGCCGTGGCGGCTTTTTTACATAATGTTGTTATGGGCGCTCCCGGTTGTTCCTATGAAAACTGGATGGTATTAGCGCCCATAACGCCACATTATGTAACTAAGCTTTGGAAAAAAAAGTATTGGCACAAGTCATAGAATGTACGTGTTTTTGATAAAAACTGTGCCAATACTTTTTTTAAGAGCGATGGAGACGATGGGGAAGAAATATTCTTTTTTTGCTGTTTTATTAAGATTTAATAGAGGAAAACTGGTAGCTAGAATTTAACCTTAGAACAAGTATTTTTTTCTTGGAATATAGTGAGTTAATAGGGAACATGTATTTTATATGTTGTACTATGTAACTTTAAAAGAATGCAAAAGACAGGAAATTTATTTATGAGAAAATGGGAGATATAGTTGGTTTTTTCGAACCGTATCACTTAAATAATTAGTTATTTTTGTGTAAATATTTTGTAAATGAGATTTTTGGCCAACATTTTTTTTGTGTTTTTCGTTGCAACGCAAATGTGTTCGCAAGCACCTAAAGGCAGTGTTTTGGATAGTCTTTTGTTGTGCTTGAGTCAGAAACAAAGTGATACTTCTAAGGCCAAATTATATTATAAAGTTAGCGCTGAATACCTTAATATAGATGAAAGAAAGTCTGATGAATACCGAGAAATAGAGTTAGAATTTTCGAAAAAGATACACTATGATGCGGGTCTTTGCTACTATTATTACTTGAGGGCTGTTCAATTTAATAAACACGGGAACTATAAGGAAGCAATTATAAATGCTGATAAGTCTTTAGAAATTTACAAAAATAAAAAAGTTAAGGAAAAGAAAGTCTTTTACTCTTCTTTATACTCTAAATCATTTGCTTTAGGTTCTTTAAATGAATTTGAGAGCGCTAAGAAATTGCTTTTATATTCATTGAGACAGAAAAGTGTTGTAAATAAGGGAAAATTTTATTTTTTGTTAGGTTCGATAAACTCGAGGCAATTTAATTTTCACACTGCAATCGAAAATTTTGATTCAGCTTATGTTGCGTTTCAAAAGGACCATAATTATTATTCTTTAAATCTTTGTTTTGCTGAAATAAGCGATATTTACATTAAAACGCATCAGTTGTCAAAAGCATTGCAGTATATTAACTTGGCCATTGAAATTGTTTCAAAAGATGAAAGTAAAAGGCTCACTCAAGTATCGGCAATATTATTAGTAAAGAAAGCTGAAATTTATAATAAAATGAAATTGTTTTCAAAAGCATTACCTTTCGCAAAACAGAGTGTTTCTGATAATATTAGAATAGGGAATAAAGATTTTATTTCAAACAGTTTGTATCAATTAGCAGAGTCTTATTATGGCCTCCATGACTACAAAAACGCAACAAGAGCTTGTTATGACGGTTTGGGGTATAACGATGTTAATGCTAACATAGATTTAAATTATATGTTGGGCAAAATAGATTACGCCCTTAAGAATTATGACGACGCTGTTTTGTATCTAACTAAGGCTCTAACTCTTTTTGAATTGAATGAGAATCATCAAAATGAAATTCAGAAAGACGCTATTTATAATGTACTAAGCCAATCGGAATATGCACAAGGGAATTATATGCAAGCATACAACTATTTCAAAGAGAAACACGATCTTGAAATGAGTTCTTTAGAATATGAAAAAGAGAGCAGAATCAATGAGTTGCAAACCCGATTTGACGTTGTGCAAAAAGATATATCCTATAAAAATTTAACGATTGTCAATCAGAAAAAGGAAATTGACTTAAAAAGGAATCAGAATTTTTCAATTATCTTAGCTATAGTTTTGTTTTCCACTTTTATCTTATTGTTGCTGGTCTATTTAGGGTATCTAAACAATAAGAAAAAGAATGAATTACTCAATAAAAAGAATATCATTATTCAAGAAAATAATGCCAAATTGATAGAGGCACAGTATGAAATCAGAAAAAACTTGTTGCAGAAAGAAGTTCTTTTAAAAGAAATCCATCACAGAGTAAAAAATAATATGCAAATTATACTGAGTTTGCTGAGTATACAAGCGAAAGAAGGAAAAAATGAAAGTATCGCTGATTTTCTTGAAAAAGGGCAGACTCGAATAGTTTCAATGTCCTTAATTCATCAAAGTTTGTATGAAAATAACCGATTGGATTCTATTGATTTTCACGAATACCTGCAGCAATTGATAGAAAATTTAAAGAGGGCTTTGGGCTTAAATAACCAAAACATTACTTTTATAATTAATAGCAATGACCTTTTTTTTGATATTCAAACGGCAATTCCCTTAGGTTTGATAATTAATGAATTGCTATCGAATTCCTTTAAACATGCTTTTCAAAACAGAGAAAAGGGGGTTGTAACTATTTGTATTCAAAAAATTAATGCCATTCAATTTGAACTTATTTATAGTGATGATGGAGTTGGTTATGAAAGCAATATAAAATCCAGTAAGTCTGTTGGTCTTGACTTAGTTCAATTGTTGGTAAAACAATTGAAGGGGACACTACTAAAAAGGGAATCTAAAGGAACAAAATATGAAATTTTATTTCAGGAAATAATAGCATAAAAATAGAAAGATGAAACCAATTATTTTAGTAGTTGAAGATGAGTTTTTAATAGCTCGAGATATTAAAAATATTCTGCAGGATGAGGGATATACTGTTATTATTGATATTGATGCTGTCGATCAAGCAATAGCCGCTATAGAATTGCACAAGCCGTCTTTAGTTATTACGGATATCAATTTAAAAAAAGATAAAGACGGAATTGATTTAGCAAAATATTTGTTATTAAAGGATGAAATTCCTTACATCTATTTAACTTCTTTTTCTGACAAGATTACAATGGATAGAGTTAATGATACTAGACCCTATGGGTATATCGTTAAACCATTTAAGGCAATAGATATTACGACTACAGTAGCCGTAGTCTTAAATAATTTTAGTTTTAAAAGGATTGACATCCAGAGAAATGATGAAACTATTGAAAATGAAGTTCCTTTTATTTTGAAGCAAACTATTGATTATATTAACGAAAACATTACTGAGAAAATTGAAGTTTCACATTTGGCACAGATGACCAAATGGAAATCACAGTACTTTCAAAGATTATTTACTAAATATGTAGGAATGACTCCCTATCATTATATTATAAATAGGAAGATAGAGAGAGCAAAAGCCCTATTAATTGAAACAACACTACCTACAAGACAAATATCATATGAACTAGGCTTTTTGAGTCATAGTAATTTCTGCATTAATTTTAAAAAGTCAACTGGACAGACACCAGAAGGATATAGAAAACAACAAGATATAAAAAAGCGGTTTTTATAAATGTATTCTAAGATAGCCTTGTGATTTAATTCCAAGGTTTTTTTTATATGTCATATTAAGTAAAAGCCAAAACCATTAAATATCTAGTAACGAGAAGTAAGGTCTTTTATCAATACATTTTGAGCGTTCTTAGTGACTAATTTCGCAATGAAACTATGTTGCTCAGATAAAATTCAAAAATGTAATGGCTAAAATATATTTTTCATTTTTCTTAATTCCTTTTTTTTGTGTAAGTCAAATTCAAATGGGTAAGGCAATAAATGGCGAAGCTAAAAATGATATTTATTTATCGTTTGATGCTGTTTTGTCAAATTCTAATAGTTTAGCTGTTGCTTCAATATATTTAAATGAAAGTGGTTTTAATCCAAATTGTGGTCGAGCTAAATTCTTATCAATAATCACTTCACCTAGTTCTGTTTTATGTGATTTTTTGGTTTATCCTAACCCAGCATCAGATATAGTAACGATACAATTGCGTGATGATGCAGTGTTGCAAAAAGTGAACTTGTATAATGTGCTTGGTCAATTGGTTAAAACTGAAAGTAAACAGCTTATTAATGTTAGCGGTTTGGAAAGGGGTAGTTATTTTATAGAGGTAATTACAACTAAAGGGAAAGCTACAAAAAAACTAATAATAAAATAAAATTCTCATGAAAAAAAAATATTTTATATTTCTCTTATTTCCAATTATTTGCCTAGGACAAACTCAAATTGGGGAAAATATTAGTGGTGAATCTCCTAATGATTATTTTGGATATTGTGTTTCGCTTTCGTCAGACGGAACTACCATGGCTATAGGAGCTCCGTTTAATGACGGGAACGGATCTAATACTGGACATGTTAGAGTATATAAAAATATTTTAAATGCTTGGACACAAATAGGATCAGATATCAATGGAGAGGCGGCATTTGATTATTCAGGATCTAGTATATCATTATCGCCAGATGGGACAGTTGTTGCTATTGGAGCGGTTGGTAATGACGGAAATGGTGACCTTTCTGGGCATGTCCGTGTTTATAAAAATGTATCTGGAGAATGGTTGCAACAAGGTTCTGATATTGATGGAGAAAGTGCCGGAGATTATTCAGGATTTAGTGTTTCGTTGTCGTCAGATGGAGCTTTTTTGGCTATTGGAGCGCCTTTTAATGATGTTAACGGGTATATTTCAGGTGATGTCCGTGTGTTTAAGAATGTTTCAGGAATGTGGAGTCAAATAGGATCTAAAATTATTGGAGAAGCAGCTGATGATGATAGTGGCTTCTGTGTTTCTTTATCTTCGGATGGGTCAGTTGTCGCTATTAGTTCAATCTATAATGATGGAAATGGAACTGATTCGGGTCATGTTAGGATATTTAGGAATGTTTCTGGTGTTTGGAGTCAAGTAGGATCTGATATTGATGGAGAGGCAGCCTATGATTATAGCGGCTACAGTATTTCGTTATCCTCAGACGGGACTATAGTAGCTATTGCTTCTATTAATACTAACGAAAGTCCAACAATTTATTCAGGTCATGTTAGGGTTTTTAAGAATGTGTTTGGATCATGGATGCAAGTAGGCGCTACGATAAATGGGGAGGTAACTTCTAATAATTCAAAAACTTTAGTTTCTTTATCTTCAGATGGAAGTATTCTTGCTGTTGGTACATTATATGATAACGTTGATGGAATTGCTAATGGTCATGTTAGAGTGTATCGAAATATTTCTGATGGTTGGGATACTATAGCTTCTGATATTGTTGGAGAATTTGGAATTGATTCCTTCGGCACCAGTGTTTCACTATCTTCTGATGGATCTAAATTGGCTGTAGGAGCTCCACATAGTGTTGAAAATCTGGCAAATTTTGATGCCGGTTATGCTCGTGTTTACGATTTATCTACAGTTTTATCAATAAACGACTTTGATTTATGTAATTTTTCGGTTTATCCTAATCCTGTTACTGATAAGTTGACCCTTGATTTAAAAGAGAATATTGCTCTAGAGAATGTTACTATTTATAATACTCTAGGTCAAGTAGTATCGACACAAAAAGCGCCTGTTATTGATGTAAGTTCTTTGTCGAAGGGGAACTACATTATTGAGGTAATGACGAACAAAGGAAAAGCGTTAAAAAAAATTATTGTTAGATAATCGAATTAAACAAATCATATAGGGCACTATTGTGTAAGACCAATTTGTTCACAGTTGAAATGAATTTCAGAATGACTTATGGCAGAGATTGTGATAATTTTTAGTTGCTTGCCATTTCAAAAAAGGATAATTCTTGATTTTTTGAATTTCTACTTTTTCTACTACCAATCACCAATTTTTTTAATGTATTTTGAAATGTTAAAAGCATATGCAATTAATTAACTATTAACTATGCCAAAATGATATATGTTAAAGCTTGTTTCTCTTGAATGAAGGGCTAGTAGATGCTAGTAAAATGTGATTCTTAATTGATATTGCTTACAAGAAGCTTTTACAAATTAGTATAAACCATATCTTATTTATGTGCGGAATTTCCCTTTTAATTGCCAAAAACAACTTAGATGTGACAACCTTCAAGAAATTCAATTCTATAATAAAACATAGAGGGCCTGATGATGAAGGATTTGTTTTTATTTCGAAAGGGACTAGTAAAGTATTAGTTGCAGGAGGAAATGATACACCAGAAAATGTTTGGAGTACTTTTACCTATTATCAACCCCAAACAAAAGTTGATTCTATTGCAGGAGATTATAAAATTGCATTAGGGCATAGAAGATTATCAGTAGTAGACTTATCAGCTCAGGGACATATGCCTATGTGTGATGGTATGGAGCGCTATTGGATTATTTACAATGGTGAAATATACAATTTCCTAGAATTGAGAATCGAACTCCAAGATTTAGGGTATGTATTTACTACGGGATCTGACACTGAAGTTATTTTGGCAGCATATGCTGCATGGGGTTCTGCATGTTTGAATCGATTCTCAGGAATGTGGGCATTTGCAATTTATGATACGGTTAGTAAAACTGCTTTTATTGCTAGAGATCGATATGGTATCAAACCATTATATTATTGGTTTTCTCCCGAGGGTGATTTTTACTTAGCAAGCGAAATTAAACAGTTTACACAAGTGCCGAGTTGGAAAGCAAAGATAAATCCACAGCGCGTGTATGACTATTTGTTTTATGCTTTAACGGATCATACTGATGAAACGATGTTTAAAGATGTCTATACAATTCCAGCCGGATATTCAATATTAATTGACACTAATGAAGAAGGCGTTTTAAATGAATGCGGTAAGATTAAGGTTAGAAAGTGGTATGCCCCTGTAGAAAATTCCTATAGAGGAAGTTTTGAAGAAGCTTGTGCAACATTTAGGCAAAAGTTTGATTACAGTGTTGATCTTCATTTACGAGCCGATGTACCAGTAGGTTCAGCATTTTCTGGAGGATTAGACTCAACAGCAATTGTATGTTTGGTCAATAAAAAGCTGAAAGAGCAAGGTGTTTCGGAACTTCAAAAGACATTTTCTTCCTGTTCCGTTTTAGAAGAATATAATGAAAGGAAGTGGATGGATGAAGTGATTTCAACAACAAAAATCGATGCAAGCTTTATTTATCCCAAAGGGCAAGATATCTTTTCAGAAACGGAAAAAATCATCTGGCATCATGACGAGCCTTATCAATCGCAATCGGCTTTTTTAGGATACCATGTTTTTGAAGATTCTAGAAAAAAGGGTGTGAAAGTATTATTAAATGGGCAAGGAGCCGATGAATATTTAAGCGGATATACTATGTTCAGCCTGTTTAGAAGATTGCAATTAGTAAAAAAAGGGAACTTTAGACAATTATATAAGGAATTTGAGGGAATGACTTTAAGGAGTAAAACCAATCAAATTTTATCTCTAAGTTATCATTTCTTGCCCATTAGAATTGTTCGTTTTTTTTCAAAGTATAGAAGAAGACATCAATTATTAAAAAAGATGATTGATACTAAGAAATTGGGAGCTAAAGAGCGCCATCCATTTGATAACGTAAGTTATAAATTTGACTCTGTTTTTGCAATTGCCTATTCACAAATATTATTTGATCCGTTACAAAAATATTTGCGTTGGGAAGATCGAAATTCAATGGCTCATTCTGTAGAAGCCAGAGTTCCTTTTTTGGATCATCATTTAGTAGAGTTTGCAACACAATTGCCATTAGATTACCTGGACGGATATAATGATTCTAAAAAAATGCTTACGCACGCTTTAAAGGATGTTTTGCCTGAAGCAATTCGCAACAGAAAAGATAAAAAAGGATTCATTACGCCGGAAGAGTTTTGGTTTAGAAAAGAATTCTCGAAAGAGTTTATGAATTTATTCAAAAGTTATAATAAATACACGGAATCTATTTTGAACGAGAAGGAAGTATTTCATTTTTTAAATAAGGTAATGGTTGGTAAGGAATCTTTCGATTATACCTATTGGAGAATGATCTCTTTAGGAATTTGGATGAAAGTTTATGATGTAACTACTTAATGAATAGCCTTTTTTGATTATTGTGAATTTTTTACAAAGTAAATAAGTGCTGCAAACCATCAAAATATTTCAAACAAAAGCTTCAAAATAGACAAGAAGAAAATGCAAAAAATGTCTTTCCGGACTTATGTTTTTGTTTGTACAATCCTTTTTCAGTTGTTTTAGTCTTTTTTAGTAGTTGCATTTGGCAGTTAATTTTAATATCTAAAAACAAAACACACCATCTTCAATCGGTACTTTGTTTGATTTCTGCAGCAGTATTTTTGACAATAGTAATCCTTTAGCATTTAGCGTGTAAATAGTTGGGTTATTTCGGTGGTTGTTAGAAAATGTACTATGTGTATGTGTTTTGTTAACAACCGGGCCTATTGTAGGATTTTGGGTATTTCAAAATAGGTTATAAATGCTAAAGGTTATTGATCTTTCTTAGTGAATGGTTTAATAGTCTCTTTATATAATATTGAAAATGAAAAAAGTTAAAAAAATTCGATTCTTATTGTGTTTTTGTATGTTGTTTGCTGCGGTGAATATATTTGCTCAGGGTGGACCTGATCCGCCGCCAACAGAAGATCCGCCAGCAACACCCATCAATGATTGGGTTCCTTTTATATTTGTTGCAGGAGTGTTATTTGTAGGTCATCGGTATTTCCGCAAAACCTTAGATTAATATAAAGACGGTTTGAGTTTGATGCGCTTAAGTGACTAGTACCAATATGTGATGCTATTTATGAATTTAAATCTAATAATTTGAAAATAATTACGATGAAACAAAAAACATTTTTTTTTCTTGCAAAATTGCCTTTGGCGATGCTTGTTTTTCTTATGGGACTTACTGTTAGTGCTCAATTTCAAATAAATGCTCCTTTATATATAGGGGATGGAGGAAGTGTTTATCTTTCTTCGGGTTCTTGTAATTTTGGAGTTGGAGGGCAGACTGTTACTGGTAGAACTGATTTAGTATATGGCAAATTAATTTTCGGGAATGGGGTTACTACTAGTGGAGAGTCTAATAGTCATTTTTTAGATGGTTATGGTAGGTTTGAGGGTGTTTCTCCATTTCTTTTTCCTACTGGACAGTCAAGTGTTTATGCTCCTATTTTGATACAACAAAGTGCACCAGGTCCTGTAGATGTAGGTTATTTTAGAGATGATGCAATGGGTGGTGGACGGACTGACTTACTTGATGTAAGTTTGGTATCTAGTCAAGAGTATTGGCGTATAGAAAGTTTAGGTACTTCTACTATTTCGCTAATTTGGAGAGCAAATAGTGTTTTGTCTGATTTGGTTAATTCAATTTCGGATCTTACAATTGCCGGTTATGATGGAGACTGGTTTACTATACCTAGTACGGTTGACGGAACTTCTATCTTAGGTGGGAGTAGTTCTTTAACAGCAGGTTCTATAACTTCTACGTCGTTAGTTGATTTATCTAGATTTAGGTATTTCACTTTTGCTGCTAAGGGTAATGCGTGTGCGCCTTTAATTGCGTCTTCGGGAAACACGAAAACTTGGACAGGGGTATGGTCTCCTTCAGCTCCTACTATAGCGGATCCTGTAGTTATTGACGCGCCGTATGCAGGAGGAACTTTTTCTTGTAATTCACTGGTTTTGAATTTTGATGTAACCTTAGCGGACGGAGAGAATGTTGATGTTGTTAATGGGGTTACTGGATCTGGAAAAATTATAATGAGTAGTGAGGCTAGTGTTGTGCAAAGAGCTTCAGCTGCGAGTGCCCCTACTATTGAGTTGACTAAAAGAACCAGAAGTATAATGCGTCGTTTTGATTATATTTATTGGGGGACTCCAATTGCTGGTAATTTTTTCCAACAGTTAGCGGGAGCTCAAGCAAGTACAGCAGCTGGTGCTAATGCATTTGATTACAAATACAAATATGTCTCTGGGGCTGGTGGCGGATGGCAGGCTCTTACAGCTATTGAAACTGGAAAGGGTTTTATTACCCGTATAAAAGCGCAAGCACCATTTACGGATGCCACTACTATGGATTATATCAACTTTAAATTTACTGGTGTAGCTAACAATGGGGATATAACTGTTCCTGTGACTAATAATCCAAATTCTCTTAATGGTGGTACAAGCCATGTTTTGCTCGCTAATCCTTATCCATCTGCTATTGATGCAGATAAGTTTTTATCTGATAATGCTGATTTAGATGGGGTAGTTTATTTGTGGACAGCAGCTAATGCTAATGCGGGTGTTGGGGCTAGCTATACGCAAGCAGATTATATTGCATATACCCGTGCCGGCGCTGTTGTTCCTGCGCCTATTGCGGCAACATTTGATGGTAAAATTGCATCTGGTCAAGGATTTTTAGTGAAATCATTAACTAGCAGCGGAACGGCTACTTTTACAAACTGTATGCGAATCAGTGGAAGTAATACCGGATTTTTTAGAAGTAGAATGGCTACAGAAAGTTCTACTCCTAAAGATAGGTATAAGTTAAATATGACAGGACTAAATGGTGTGTTTAGTCAAATTCTTATAGCCTATTTACCAGAGGCAACACTTGGCTTTGATCGGTTGTACGATGCCGGTAGAAACTCGGTTAGCACCGCTCAGTTGTATTCGGTTTTTGAAGGTGACGGACGTAAGTTAGCCATTAATGCGCGACCGACTTTTGTAGACAGTGATGTTGTTCCTTTGGGAATTTCCAAAGCAGATACTACAACGGAAAGTTTTACAATTGGTATTGCTGAAAAGGAAGGTATTTTCAATACTTCTGAAGTAAATGTATTTTTGTTTGATAGAGATCAAAGCACGTATTATAATCTTGCTGATGGAGACTACACTTTTACTTCTAGTAGTACTGCACTGAATAATCGTTTTGAAATAGTGTATAATACTGCTGTTTTGTCAAATCCACAATTTAAGAATTTAAACGTGAGAGCTTCCCTTAAGGATCTAACGTTAAAGGTTAATGCAAATGAACCTATAACTGAAATTGAAATTTTTGATATTACTGGAAGAAAAATTGAATCTACTAAAGTTAATGGAACTAAAAATTATGTAGGGCCGTTTGTTCAAGCGCAGGCAGTTTATATTGCTAAGATTAAGTTTGTCAATGGAACTATAGCAACAATAAAATTAATCAATGAAAATTAATTCTAACATACCGTACCAATTCGATTTGAAAAAAGGAATAATTATGTTTCTTTTAAGTTCTCCTATTTTAGCTTTAGCTCAGGAAAGAGAATTTAAAAAGGCTGAGTATAATCAATGGTCCATTGAGATAAATACGGGAATTAACAAAGGGGTAAAGCCTTATTCTGCGGGCTATTATTCCTCAAATCCGAATAAATATTTTGACTTTAGTGAAGTTAAGCATTTTGATTTGGGTTCTCGTTATATGTTTTCTAATGTTTTTGGTTTAAAAGGAGATGTTGCTTTTGATCAAATACAGAATCAATCGGGTAGTGGTTCTTTACCTTTTGATACCAGACAATACAGAATTGGTCTTCAAGGGGTAGTTAATTTGTCTCGTGTTTTAAAATTTGAAGCTTTTACCAATCGAGTAGGTCTGTTAACCCATGCTGGTATAGAAATGGCATATAGAACCCCGAAGACAGGTCCCAATTCTGGGAAAACTGAAAAAGATGGTGGTATTATGATAGGCGTAACTCCTCAGTTTAGATTAGGTAATAGAGTTTCATTAACTGGTGATTTTACTGTTATTAGTAATGTTAGACAGCATTTTACATGGGATGGACAAAATTCAGCTACAGATAACAATTTATCGGGACTGTTATATAATGCTTCTTTAGGCTTAACTTTTTATCTAGGTAAAAAGGAAGTTCATGCTGATTGGTGGTATGAGCCAGAAAAAATGGACTTTACAGATGTTAGTGCTCGAAAGCGTATTGATGGTATAGAAACACTAATGAATGATTCGGATAAGGATGGAGTTCCGGATTATTTAGATAATGAAAACAATACTCCTAACGGTGTAGCAGTTGATACTAAAGGACGTTTTGTTGATGTAAATAAGAATGGTGTTCCAGATGAAATGGAACGTAAGACTAGTATTAATTCTCTTAATTTGGATTCAAACAACTCCAATTCTTTTAATTTGCTAAAAGAACTAGTTGAGCGACGTTATGTTAATTTGTTTTTTGATGTAAACAGTGATATTCCTAATACTGGTTCAACAAATAATGTTTATATTTTAATTCAATACCTTCAGGATGTACCTGATACTAAAATTATTTTAAAGGGATATTCAGATAGAACAGGTAATGAAGCAAGTAATTTAGATTTATCGCGTCGTAGAGCAAAAAATGTTTATGATATTATCTTAGCTAGTGGTATTGATCCTAATAGAGTTAGTATACAAGCTTTTGGAAATGATGAGACTTATGATGCTAAAATTAAAACTGGTTTAGATTTGGCTAGGCGAGTTTCTATCCAGGTTGTAAAGAATCACTAGCGATTTTGAAGTAAAATGTATAGAAAAAATTATAAAAAGGGATTTTTTTAGTTAATGTTTAAAAATCAATAATTATTGTTAGATTATGTTTTTATTCCCTATCCTATGCCCATGGGTGGGGATTTTTTTTGAATTATGAAATTTAGTTATTAGTCATTAATAGTAAAAGTTTATGAAGACCAGTATACTTGTTGTTGAAGATGAATTTTTGATTGCGCGCGATATAAAAAATATTCTTCAAGAAGAAGGATATAGTGTAATTGTTGATGTTGATGATGTTGATCAAGCAATCGAGACCATTGAATTGTGTAAGCCAGCAATGGTTATTATTGATATTAATTTAAAGAAGAGTAAAGATGGTGTAGATTTGGGGATGTATTTATTAAGCAGGGATAAAATTCCCTTTATTTATATTAGTTCTTCCTCTGATAAGATTACACTTGATAGAGTAAACGCAACGAGACCGCATGGCTATATTGTAAAACCGTTTAAAGAGATTGACATTAAAACTACAGTTGCAGTTGTTTTAAATAATTTCAATTATAAAAAGATTGATGTTCAAAGAAGTGATAATATAATAAAAGATGATGTGCCTTTTATTTTGAAACAAACCATCGATTATATCAATCAAAATATTACTGAAAAGATAGAAGTATCTCATTTAGCTCAAATGACGAAATGGAAGTCACAGTACTTTCAAAGATTGTTTACTAAATATTTAGGGACTACACCTTACCACTACATTATAAATAGAAAAATTGAACGTGCAAAAGCTTTATTGACGGAAACGAGTATTCCAACTAGGCAAATATCCTATGAACTTGGATTTTTAAGCCATAGTAACTTTTGTATTAATTTTAAGAAGATCACCAATACTACGCCTGAAAGTTATAGAAAAAGGGATTCTGCTTCTAGGCATTTTAGTTAGTACAAATTTGTCCTTTTTTTTTGCGTAAACAAGGTTGTCAGCTACAATTACACTAATTTATAACTTAAAAGTAATTCTACTTCACTGTTTGTAGTTTGAATTTTAAAAGACAATGTTCCTTTTACAAATTTCACTCTTTACAATTCTGATTATTTTTAACTTTAAAAGTTTCCTTGATTTTCAATCTTTGATTATTTGCTTTTCTTTTATGCCAAACATGACTTTTACAGACTATTGGTAGTTTATATCTATAATTGAAAATGTTATACTTTTTTTAATACGGATTTGAATTTTTCAAAAAGTAGTTTTGGTGCTTTAAAAGTAGTATAGATGTTATTAACAGAAGAGAATTTTACTAATAATAATAAAAATAACCTTAGTAGTTTCGAATTCATGAATTCGGTGGGGGTTATATTTCGTAATGATATTATTGTTCATGCTTACGATAGTATGATTTTGATTAAGGTCAATGATTTGCGTAGAGTTACCTTTTCTAAAAGAAGAAATTTCATTCTTAATGTCTTGTCTATTGTAGCAACGATGATTTCGATTTATGGTTATTTCTATTTTAAGGATTTAAATTCAGCTAGAATTTATGTTCTTTTTTTTGCGATAATTTTTTTTCTTTTCTCGCTTATTTATTCAAATTATGAATATCGTTTGGTGCTTCTTCAAAAACATGATTTTACTGAAATTAAGTTAGATAAGAGGCTGAAGGAGGAAGCGAAGGTCTTTACGCAAAAAATTAACAATAAGTTAAGCAAGAGTGTTGAATAACAATACTGGACTGTGTAATTGCGATGGTCTTGAAGATGACCTTTTTTATAAAAGGCTAATAGAGGGATGTTGGTTGTTTTATTTTTTTAGATTGAATTAGAAACTTTATATCTTATATTTTTATGGAGCTCATTTTTAAAAACACTTTAGGTCAATTGGATGCTGAGAATTTCAAATTGAATAGTATCGATGCTCAGTTTAAAATTAGAAAATTAGCATTTGTGGAACTTAGACGACAGCCTCTAAAAGGTTACAAATACTTTAGTTTGATTTTAATGATAATTGGCTTGTTTTCTTTTTTCTTTGAATTTACTGACGCTGTAATAACTTTCATTATAGGACCGATGATTGTTATTTTTACTTTGATTTATCTTTTTTTAGAATTAGGCTATAGTTTCATACAAATTATTAACACTAATGCGACTAAAACTCAAGTTAGAATTAAAAGAAGCGAATTAAAGGAAGCGAGTGATTTAGTTAAAGAATTCAATAAATACAGAAGTCGCTTTATGGAATTTGAATAACAGTTCAGCGATGCTTATTTTATTATTATATGCTCCTACATTTTTTGAATCTGGTAATTGAATGTTAAAAATATAGATTTTGCCATATTATTTATCTAGAATGTTTTGAATTTAATTCTTTTAATAAATTAAATCTATTAGCGACACTTTTGTACTTTTTTCAGAACACGGACAACCTATATCTTTTATAATTTTGGTAATGTTAAGGCATTTTTGGAACAATTATTAACAGTTGTTGTTTTGATTTTCTATTGATAACTAAGTCTTAGAGTTTTTGTTACTTAATTTTTTTAAAGTTTTTATCATGAAAAAAAAAGTCTATATTATCGGAAGTATTCCGTCGGTTATCACCGAAGAATGTGAATTGAAATTTCACAAAGCAGAAGTGCAATTAATTATTATGGGTTTTGAGGTAATTAATCCTTTGACAAGATTGCTTTGTAATGATTCTTATGATGACGCAAAAAGGTTGAATATTAATGATTTAGTATTATCGGATATGGCTTATATTTTGCCGTGTGTTGCTCTTGATAAAAGGAATAATATTGAGTTAAAATTAGCTTTAGATTTTAATTTAACAATAATAGCAGGAATCGTTAATTTGGATGAAACTGAAATACATTTGAATTCAGTTCAGCCTATAATGGTTGGTGATAAATTGCACAGTGCTTAGTTTTTGAAAATGTAGCTGTTTAGTATTGCAATTTGAGAGATATTTTGAGTTGGTTATTTATTTGTAAAATTCAAAGATGTGATTTTTTTTTTTGCGAAAAGTTGGATTGACTTTTTTTGAGGAATTTTTTTAATTGTGATTATGAAGAAATATTTTTTGCTTTTTGTTCTTTTATTTGGTTGTTTTGCATCAATGGTTGCGCAATTTTCAGAAAATTTTGATTCTGATTTATCTTTGCCTATCGGTTGGAGTGTGATTAATGGAGGAGATGACAATACCTGGGCTATCAATACTCCTGGAATTGGAACTGCACATAGTGGAACCAACGTGGCTAGAATTGATTTCGACTTATCAATTGCTCATGACGATTATTTGATAACACCACAATTTACGATTACAGCAGGTGTTTCAAATCATCTTAATTTGTGGGCAAAAAGCCGATCTACTTTATATCAAGAAACTTTTGACATATTGTTGTCCACTACAGGAACGAATGCGTCTGATTTTACCGAAGAGATTGCATCTGCAGTAGCGCCTGGTAGTGCTTGGCAGGAATTTTCATATGCATTATCAGCTTATGAAGGACAAACTGTTTATGTTGCATTCAAAAGTACTACACTTGATGAATGGGAATTGTATCTTGACGACGTAGTTGTAGGTACGGCTATAACTGCGGTTCCAGGCTGTGCTACCAATATTAGTCCGTTAGACGGTGCTACAAATGTCATTCCAGGGATAATCCCATTTGCATGGTCAAGTGGATTGGGAGAAGTAGCTTCATCTTATGATGTGTATTATGGTTTAACGGCTGGAAATGCGAATATCTTAATTGGAAACTATGCTACAACTTCTGCGGACATTACTGTAGCTGGCTTTAGTACTACTTTTTATTGGAAAGTAATTGCTAAGAACTCCGTTGGAGAAGCTGTTGGTTGTTCTGAATGGAGTTTTACAACTCAAGCACCTCCTGGGTATTGTTTGAATGGTAATTTGTATCCAGCGGAAACATTTGTGCCTATAAGTTGTAATGGTCTTGATGTTAATATAATTGCTGAGGATTGTTACGCAGGAGAATATTCTGATGTAGCTGTTATTTTTGGGCAAACCTATACATTTAATAGTGGTGATGTTGATTTTATAACGATTTCTAACGAAGTTGGTGATGCTGCGTTAGTATACGGTCCAACTCCTGTAACTTGGATTTCCGACCGTGATGGAGTAGTTCGGTTTTATTCGCATGTCGGTAATCAATGTGGTACGGAAGATTTAAATAGAGTTCGTTCTGTTATTTGTGGTATTGCTACATGTACACCTCCAACAGTTACTTTTTCAAAAGTTTCTAACTGTCCAGTTGAAAGTTTTTTTGCTACAGCAGATATTTCTGATTTAGGTTCAGCGAATTCAATAACTGTGACTGATGATCAAGGAAGTATTTCGCAAACCGTATCTACAGCAGGTTTGGTTTCTTTTGGGCCTTATGCTAATGGCACTTTGGTAATTCTAACAGTTGCAAATGATCAAGATGCATCTTGTACTGTAGTTGGAAACGAAGTAACTCAAGCGACATGTGTTTTCCCAACAAATGATGCTATAGTAAATGCTGAAGCAATTTCTTGTGGTACTTTTTATACTGGAGATACTACTAATGCTACTTTAGATCAAGGAGACGATACTTTATATTTTGGTGTTGATTTAGACGCACCAAATGTTTGGTATTCGTACACAGGATCTGGCTCCCAAGAGTCGGTTACGCTTGACTTATGTGGTTCTTCCTATGACACGTCAGTTTTAGTTTTTACTGGAACACCTGGGAATCTAAATGCAATAGCTGGTAATGATGATGATTATACCTGTGGATTAGGTTATGGTTTAAATTCGAGAACAAGTTTTATTTCAGACGGAACAACAACTTATTATATTGCTGTTGAAGGTTATTCTTCTTTTGATTTCGGAGCTTATAATCTAAATGTAACATGTACTGGAGTTATACCACCTACTGTTGTTAATCAAACCTGTGCCTCAGCACTAGAAGTTAATGTTGATGGTAGTGATACTTCCTCTGATAATTCTTATGGAGATGTAAGTACAACTCAACCCATATGCGATCCTTTTGGCTCGATTCAGGATGTATGGTTTTCATTTATTGCCCCTTCATCCGGATTAGTTGATCTATTAATAGGAGGTGGGACAATGACTTCAATAAATTATTCCATCTATTCAGGAGCCTGTGATGGATTATCTAGTTTGGGTTGTTTTTCAAATCAAAGTACTAATTCACATTCATTAACAGGTTTAAATTCTGGGGAGGTATATTACGTTCAAGTATGGAGTAGTTCTGCAGGGCAAGGGACGTTTAATATAAGATTATCAGATGCCGGGTTAGCGGCGACTAATTTTGAATTGGGTGATTTTAACGCCTATCCTAATCCAGTGACTAATTTGTTGAATCTCTCTTTTAATAAGGCAATTTCTACTATAGCAGTATATAATTTATTAGGACAAAAAGTTTTTGGCAATTCTACAAATTCTAAATGGAGTCAAATTGATATGTCACATTTGTGTAAAGGAACGTACATGGTTAAGGTAACTGCGGAAGATCAAGTAAAGATAATTAAAGTGGTTAAAGAATAGTTCTTAGTATTTTCAAAGAAAGGCACTCCTATGTAGTGCCTTTTTTTATAAATGATTTTTGATGCAATTTTCTTTTTGATGTTTTTCCATGTCTTAATGTTGTTTTTTACAATTTATTTCACTTGTTGTAAAATCAAAAGACCCTTGTTTGGTTTTTCTTGTTTGATTAAGAAAGGACAAAATTAGCAAGTCCTAGTTATAGATAGTTATTTATTATGAAATTGTATTTGTTATTTATTTAAATACCTGTAAATCAATTTAGTGAATTTTTTTTGTTCATTTTATCATAAAAAAATCTAAAAATAGCACAGTGAGTCTTTTATTAAAACCTCTTTTGTTTTGCACAACTATATTTTTGCTGTACTAACAAAATTAAGGGATTAAAGTTTCATTTTGTGATTATTGTTTGCATGATGTATATATTGTTTTTTGTTGGTAATTAGAGGTAGTTCTGGTGCAATATTTTTTTTAGTGCAAATGGCAATAGAAATATCAATTAAAGTTTAGGTCATTGTTTGCTAATATGAACTTTTCTTAATTTTTTAAAAAAATACAAATGAAAAAAAGATGTTTTTTATTATTGTTTTATCTAAACACCTTATTTGTGTTTAGTCAAGTTGGTATTGGAACTACGAGTCCTGATGTGTCTTCTATTTTGGA